>Ga0126342_10009232_pt1 | contig 17675 bp, 16 predicted proteins | sample Cyp1metagenome_FD_92528 | JGI IMG/M metagenome (GOLD analysis project Ga0126342, IMG submission 92528) | Coral microbial communities from Lord Howe Island, Old Settlement Bay, Australia - Cyphastrea 1 metagenome | ecosystem: Host-associated > Invertebrates > Cnidaria > Coral ... | reverse complement strand
AATAGCTGTTTGGCGTTTCAGGAGGTTCAATTTGTTTCTCCTGTTCAATCCATCGTTTTAGAACCCATTTTCGAACCTATTTTATGCAGTCTTGCTTCTCACCATGGGAGAGATTGCAAGTAAGATGTGGGAAAAATATGGCTTGATTCAAAAGCCAAGTGAGTAGGGTAGAAATGGTAGAAAGATCAATTCGAAGTATTTCGATGTTTTTCCCTAGTTGTCAGTTCCAGGAATCTCGATGTTTCAGGTGTCAGCAAAAGGCTCAATTTGAGGCAGAACTCTGTGTCACCCTAACCTCGATGCAGTATATCCCTATGATTCTATGATATTTCCGTGATATCCCCATCATATCCATAAAATTCATTAAAATTCCATCAACACCGCCTTTTAGGTTGGCGAATTTCCGCATTGTTGTTGCTGGTGAAATCCCCATTCTGCGAACTGAAACAAGGTTGTCCCGGCAACGCGCGACCCCGAGGCCGTGTCTTCTGGTGGGCGATGTGGGCTCCGATGGCAAAGCGCTGGTGCTGCGCCGTGTCCCTCGGATGATGATTTTTTCTTGGGGTTACAACGGTTAATTTTCCCCTTCCCCTCATGTCCAAACACATCAAACCCAAGTGAAAGCCTGATATAGGGTCTAATACTGGATTTGTTCATCCTTAAAGCCCATATGTACAAAACAATGATCGGGGGATGGGCTTCTTAAGGATCATCAATATAAACGCTGGGAATCATGGTATCCGGAAACTTTCAGGGACCAAGTGCGGGCTTCGGTCACACTTCTCAGGTTGGAAATTTGGTGATAGATGTAGCATGGTATGCATGCTTTTTGTGCAGTGTGTAGACCGAAGTTGAGTGATACATCATCATATCCGCAAGATGTATTGTCATTGTCCATATATTTTGACATAGCGTTTCTGATCAAGATTGCTTGGAAATCAACATTTGGTGACTCCTGAAATCGCCATTCGGTGAGTTTTCTGATGATTTTCAACTCACAATGGCCCCTGGGATCCTCCGTCCCCAGCGTATTTCAGGACGGCTCTGTCTCGCAACGTTTGGGGCGCTGCCAGGGTTGGGGCCTTCAGTGACCAACTTTGGGGAAAGGAGGGTTTTGCCAGGAAAAAGGTTGGGATTTCACCAGCCATGGGCACTTGAGGATTGTAACCAGTAAACATTGGGATTCTAGATGCGAAAATTGTGGGGATTCAACCAGTAGACCTTTCAATTTAACCAAAAGAAACAGGCTCTACCCTTCGGGTAGTCTAAGTGGTCAATTTCTGACATTTTATAGATACCAGCAACGTATCTGGAAGCGCAGGATTTTCCATTGGCATTGTTGAGAATCATCTGGGCAAACAGTTGAGTTTTTTTTGCTGATTTGAAGCAAGAGAAAGGAGTGGGAAATGAAGCAGCAGAAAGGAGCGGGGAATGACCATTTGAAACATCGCGATAGACCTTGGCGAATGGTGGATTCTATACTTAGCTAGTTTTGAAATGGATATGGGTAGAATACACCCCCCAAATGGCAATTTCAAAAGGAGAAATGATGATTAAACAGCAGATTTAGGGGTAGCTTTTTGGCGGGTATCACAGGTTCGCCACGTTGTGGCCCCACCCCAGCTTCAAAGTGCCGCCAAATTTAAGAGATTTTGGTCATATTGCTTATCCAATTTTCATCCCAAGAGATTGACAGTATCAGATGAGCAATCAACAGTTTCATTGACATGACGATTCACCCATCAGGCGCAGGAATGGAATCCTTTGATCAGCGAGGAACATCCATGGGACACTACAGGTCATACCATCAGCCAATATGTCCCAGGGGCTCCATAAATCCTGCTGATTCTTGATTCCTTGGATGCACAATCAAATACCAAGATTGGCCATAATATTTGTGAACTCCCATACTTTCTCTCCATATGTATATATTCTTATTACTAGTATATTTATTATTAGTATTAGTATTTATTATTATTATTATTTATTTATTATTATTATTTATTATTATTATTTATTATTATTATCATTATTATTAGTACAGTATTTATTTTTATTGTTATACATACACACGTTGTTATATTAGATATCTAGATATTCGTTGGTGAACCAGTTATCTAACTTTGCGGAATCCGTCTTTTTCGACTGAGGTCAGGAGGCTGCAGCCAAAACCAAGGCGCGGGGGTTGGGCTCCCCGAGCTAGTCGCGAAAAGGAGGGAGGGCATTTCAGGTTACCCTCTGGTTATGTCAAAATAGCTATTGAAAATGGTGATTTCTAGTGGATTTTCCCATGAAAAATGGTGATTTTCCATAGCTACGTTAAATTACCAGAGGTTATATCCCATTAGAATGGCTGGTTGGTGGTTTGGAACATGAATTTTATTTTCCATTTCATATATGGGATAATCCGGATAATCCTTCCCATTGACGAACTCATATTTTTCAAGATGGTTATTGCACCACCAACCAGATGGCATTCAAAGCACATGACATTTTTTTTCAAGGTGTACTTCCGAAATGGGAAGTGTCACGTTTGTGAATCATTATTGTTTCCCGCTCATATGGGTACTTAGATGATAGCTGATTACCCTCCGATAATGAAACTGGGCAATGGCCAAACCATCATTTCATAGATGATTTCTCATGATTTTCACGTCCGTGATCCCCCAGTTATAGGCGATTTGCCATTGCCATGTTTGATTAGCAGAGGGTAGTCGGATTTGTAGCAGTCTCACTGATGAGTCGTGTTAGTGGCCGTGTGGGAAGGTTCGGACAGTTGGATCTAAATATGCATAGCCGAAAGTTTCACATGATATACCTATATTGGTGATGGTCACAGTAATACAGGTAAACATATCCATTATAAGAAATCAATCCCATTCATGATAGTTGTAAGGAAACCATCATTTCCAATAAGGAATCCCATTCGTGATGGTGGGATACCCTAACTTCCAGCGTAACTTCACTTTGGCACACGTGCCATTCGTGTACGTCCAAAAACACGGCGTTCATCCCCGCTGTTCGTTCCGGTCAGGATGCGCTGAAAGCTTTTGAGCATGGTCTGAAAGGAAGCAGACCTGGTTGGGACTGGAACAAACTGGGATTTCATCGCATTTTTTTTTCGATTGCCGCTTTGGTCATTGAACATTTTTCTTTTTTGTATAGTTGGCCAAACTCTAGTTCCATGATAAATCCCTATTAAACAGATCAAACATGGTGATTTCCATGGCTATGTAACTGACACCAATGGCTTCACCTGAAAAAATCCCTGGGATAAACCACGAGACAGTGCTCGTGGTTACCACGAGCGGTTCATTGGATGTTGGACAATTACCCTCTGGTAATTTAACGTAGCTATTGAACATGGCCATTAATAGTGGATTTTCCCATTAAAAATGGTGATTTTCCATAGCTATGTTAGTTTACCAGAGGGTATGATGAAACAAGCTGAACATCTGCTTTTCCTAACTCTTTTTGCCCATCCGAAAAACAACCTTCCTAGAAATGGGTGGTTTAATTCACATTACCCTGGAATTACCCGCTGGGAATTTAATATAGCGATGGAACCTGGAACATATGAACAGAAATCACCATGTTCAATAAGCCAATCAGCCATAAATTGGCAATTTTCAACTGGGAGGACCATCCATCAGCTTTCCTCCCATTCCTGGAGCTCGACTGCTTGGATCCCCGAGTTTGGACTGAAGCCTGAGGAAAAACATCGGGAAAGTTTCGATTCTCTTCCTGGGTATTGGTCATAAAATATCTACCACTTCAGATTCAGGGATGGGCTTTCGGTTTATCCACCTGCGCCAAGCGGCAGACAAATCTCTCAAAATGCAAAAATCCCTGGGTACCTCACCGGGAAGTGGCAGAGAACATGTTCGGGGCAGGAAAACCATCGAAGATCGTTCGATTTTCTGTAGCTTGCCCCAGATACTTGCTCGCCAAAATTGAAGCATTGGAACAACAGCCATTGGAATGGGACAGATTGGAACCATTGAACCAGAAAGATTGGGACAACTTTGACTTTCAGAAACCAATGGGATGCAAGCCACATCCACAGCTCTGCCCAGGCCAAAGGAAAAGAAGGGCTTCGGAGCTCATGCGAAGGCCCATGTGGGATGCTTTTTGGCAACTTCTGCAAAGTGGGGGCCAAAAAAATGATGGCTCATAATTATCCCGATTGAACCATGCCTAGCAAAGCGACATAAAACGACCAGTTTTTCCGATTTTCAGAGGCATTTTTTTTGGTGTGTTGAAACCACCAGAAAGTCTTGACCTGAACCATGCACATGTTCGGAGAGATCCGGACAATTTGTGAGGTCTCAGATTGTGATCCATTCATATAAGATTTGACTGTTCTTGCAATTCTGAGACATCAGAGTATGTAACAACAGTAAGCAAACATAATTATACTCACATATGTATATATATATATTTGTGCCTGTCTCTGTATCTATCTATATGTATATACACCTAATACCTGATATTTGCCATCCAATATCTAATATCTACCATCTAATGTCTAATATCTAACCTAACAGCTCATATCCAATATCTATTGCTATATCGATATCTATATCGATATCCATATCTATATGTATACATCTATAACTATATCTAATATCTAATAGCTGATATCTAATATATGATATTCAATACCGACAATACCTACAATACCTAATACTATCTAATATCTATATCTAATATCTATATCTAATATCTATATATCTAATATCGAAACATCTAATTTTCTAAATATCTAAATATCAATATATCTATATCTATACTTCATTTATATAATTCATATAAATGTATCACATATATGATTTATATATTTTATATTTCATACAATTTATACAATTTATATCATTTATATCATTCATATCATTTATATTATGGTGTATATATATATATGTATCTCTCTCTCTCTATATATATATCTATAGATCTATAAATCTATCTACATATATATATTATATCAATGTTATCTATAAATCTACGTACAAGTGGTAGTATCCACGGAAAACCACACATTGGACCAGGAAACTGGTCTGATGGCGCACCTGGAGCTCTGCCAGCTGGACCCGCTGACTACCCCCAAAATCTCCCAGATGAATGAGGTTGTGAAAGCTGATATTTTCACTATGTGGTCATTTTGAGGTACCATTTTGAGACCATATAGTTTACCAGAAATTCTGATACAGAAAAATGATTCCAGTGGTTTAGAACCTTATTTTCCCAATAAAAGATGATGGCCATGAACTGTGGTGAATGATGGTGAATGGGTTGGGGTATCCCTTAAATGGCGGAACTTTGTTTCAGGCATCCCATTCATGATGGTGGGATGACCTGACCACCATTTACCATTAGTAACTTGACCACGGCACATCTAAATACACAAATATCAATATCAATATGTGTATATATATATGCATGCATATTTATGTATATGGTACTCCCCCTAACACAAAAACCATGTCCCAAGTTAATGACTACAAGGTGGCAAAAGGTAGGTTTTGAGGTGGGGGGCATCTACTGTATACATATATATATATATTATACACAATGAGTTCACATTTTGTATCCTTATTTTGATTTTTTTGTTGAGAAACACGATATCACAATAAAGGCCAGTTCTTATTGGCAGGGTAGAAAAGGGTGGCCATGGACAGACTGATTGATGGATACGTTGCAAGTTGGGTATCGGTATGGGTCAAATTGAAAGGGCGGCAGCTGCGTACTTTGTTCGATTTAATAGCAACCCATAGCATTTTGGGGTCAGCATGGTTGACTAGTACACAAAAAATGTACAGTATATACATGGATCATAGACAGTGACAATTTCTAGCTGAAGAGAAAGACTACGTGCCACGGCAGTGTTCCAAGCTCGCCCCCCCTCCGAATCACCCCTAGTTCCAAGTCATCTTTTCAGCTGAAGCCTTGAGGGCTCAACCATCCAGCTGGAATATGGTCAGCAACTGATTGGTGGGGAATCATCCCAAATCGTCCACCGTTTCAAGCTGATGATTTTTTTTCCAGATACACCAATCATCATACAGGTATCCCGGATCCCCATTATTTCATCCTATTATCCGCATGATTTCTCCATCGTATCCCCAGAAAATCTACCATCTTGGACTGGTGCTTTGTGCCTTTTTTTTCGGGTTTTCTTTCAGGACTGGAGCAGTGATGCCATGCTGATCATGGGCAGCAAAGGTTTCTGGGACTCCTTTGATGAGCAGCAGCTGAGACATTTCGACACCTCCCGGAGGCCTCGGCCTTGGGGGGATGATGGATCATAAACCTCAGCTATTTTGATGTGAACCTCAGCCATAAACAAGATGGCTTTTGAGCCATAGCCACATAGCCATACCCGGGAAAATTGGAATTTGCAATGTAATGAGATCAGTGTGTCGTTGGAAAATCCATTGGGCCATGGCTCATATATAAATCCCCCAATTCTTCCATTCAGCAATAGCATTTCTATTCGCACATCCAATTCCTCCGTGACGTGACAAATCTCCCATTTAGTTTGAGGATTTTCCCAGCTACAACCCTCCATTTAGTTGAAGAGTTTCCCAGCTTGCTGATGTTTCATGAAACCAGAGGGTAACCCTAATTCTTGATTACATATCCCTTAAGACATACATGATAAGTTAAGATATGTCAATTCTATGCCCAATAAATCCCCATTTGGGTATGGATCAATACCTATTAATACCATTTTTAGTGGGATGAACATCCATTTACCAGCTATTTTGATGTTCACCAGGGGTACAAGGTTTTGACACACTGCCATTTATGATTAGTTCAGCTCTTTTTTGCTGGGTCTCCACAGCTGGGGCAAGGTCCTGTGCCGACCTGGCACAAAGCCTCTTGGACGCGAGCAGCTCGCGGCGCCGGACTGCTGAGGCCGGTGAAGAACAGGGGACTTTAAAGGCCGGTGAAGTGGCTAGAAAAAGCTAGGAATTGATCTGGGTAAATTATAACGACCTCACTACGACCTCACTGGAAATCATGGTTAGTAAGGGAAATCATCCCCAAATGGCCTTAATTCAGGTTAGTGAAAAATTATAATTTATCCAGAATTGATGGTAAAAACCAGGGGACACGAATATGGGAAACTCACTTTTGAAGTTGGTTTCGAGACTATGGACTGGGGCCATATTTTTGGGCTGAGGGGGTTAAAAAAAAGTGTTTAAGGCGAACATTTCCAACCATCTTTAGCACAGCGACGCTCACAAAAAGAGGAACTGTTGCTGAATTGCCATCAAAAGAGTTGCGATTGATTTGGGTTTGAAAAAAGGACACCCCAAATTTGATAGTTGATCATCTTTTTTTTCATAGAAATTTTGGGGTATCCCCCGTTTTCAGACCCATTTGTCTCTATTTCGACGGGAACGCTGTGACCTTCTTGCCCATTGTAGATACCCCCACAGGTGACCCCAGTTGATGGAATGGCTTAACCACCAAAATCCAAAAATAGGTGAGAATCGTACTGTAAACATACTGTAACTATCTATTTTTATCGAATGGTGAGTCACCATCTGGAAAATCTAGAATAACATCGGAAAATCTACAGGGAAAGCATCGAGGGGCCATCTCAGCATGTCAAATCCATAGTTTTAACAGTAACATTTTCCCTAGCAAAGAAATGAAATAAAACCATGTTTCAGGGGTGGAAACGTAGGACTTGGCGGTGCTGGTGATGCGCTTTCCCTGGGCTATGAAGGCGACCCCTACAGTGCAGGCGGGAATGGCATGATGATCTATCAGAAGATGATGAATCTCCAGTGGATGATGAGAATGGTTGAGAAGGGTCAAAAACCACGGTAGAAACAGTTGTTTTATGAAAAAAAACTGGATCTGGAATCCTATTCCAAAACTTTTTAGACTGGCATGAGGGGACCATACAAGGATTTAGGCATGGTGCAGATAGGTTTGCTCTCCATTGATCTAAGCTAGCAATTGAAAGCATCCATTTGTAGGTGATTTAACACGATTTAACTATCGAATGTTTTTTTCCTCTTTAAATTTGCACTGCCATCTTAGACTACCGGAAGAGAGTCAATGTGGGAGGAATGAATTTTTGGCAATGCTCCCCGGCTGTGCAAAAAGTCGAAACAGGAAAGGCGAAGAAGAAACAAAAAAGCAAAGAAGCGGAAAGTGGAGGAGATCTGGGCTCAGTGAGGATTGCTTCGGTCTCCACAGATACAACGGTCACTTGAACCCGACAGTCGAGGTCAATGATTCAATGATCTCCATGGACATGACATCCCTACATTCAGATGATTAGGGGCGACCTGGTCTTTGGTGATTTTCTGAGTGAAAAATTGGTTGAAGGGGTATCCTTTCAGATAATTCCCTTCCTCCTAAGATGGAAATCTCGATATATAAATGTTAAATCCTGGCATAATATTTAGGACAGTTTAGTCCTCTTAGGGGGTTAAGGACTGGGGCTACTATAATATGATCAGGATAAGGAGCCTAGCTAAATCCAGCATTTTCAAGTGGTTCAAGCTGACAGGAGGTGGACGATATCTTCGCACCAGCGCAGGTGCCGCTGGGGCTGCTGGACCCTGCTAGCTTTGATCAGTGGATGAGCCACAGAAAACTCGGTGTTTTTTGTGCCACTCAGAGAAGTGTGCTTACTTGTTGTACATTTCACCCGCTAAGTGGGTTGCACATCCAAGTAAGTACCCAGAGCTGGGTATTTAGAAGAACTGTTTCAATGTGGCTTACGAATGGCTAGTTCGTCTCTGAAGACGGGTGAATTCACACCAGAGCTGTAACATGCTGTAGCTAAACTCACGGCAGTTGGAAGTTGAATGGAGTTGATGGGAGGCCTTTGTCCGGTGGATATGGGCGAGGTTCGAAACAACATGTACCGACAGTTCGAGGTCTTGATCCTCAAAGCGAACAGCCACCACAGGAGATATGTAACTCCGGGCAACCCCTGGCAACGGCAAGACCTTCGTTGGTGTTATTAACCACAATCTATTCGTATGAACCACAGATTATGCCTTTACTTTCATTTTTGCTGGGCAAAAACCAGGACGCCGCCATTCACCATTTTTGCAAGGCCAGTTCCTCATCAAACAGATGGTTCACCATTTCAGGACCTTGCATAATTTTGTGATATTTTATCCTCTTGGTACATTATCCCCACACATTCATTATTTTAGTCAATGTGGTAAACCCAATAATAAACCATCCCCAATACCACCATAAATAACTTGTAAAACCATCCCCTATATAGTAGGTTTATTATTGGGTTTACCATATTATTGAAAACCATCATAAACCATTTATAGATGATTGACCTTCCCACAAAAACCTCCATTAATTTAGCCATTAATTTGGTGTTTTCACTATTATTAACAATTTTCCCCAAATTAATATAGATTAATCACAATTACCATAGAAAATTAACAATCATTAAACATTTGGTTCGTCATTAACCATTGTGAACTATAGATTTCTATATCCCCATGATTATCTCGTTCGCTTCGCCACCAATTTTGCCAGGTGCAGGAAGAGGTGGAGAGCAGCGAGGAGCGCCGTTACGGCACGTGAGCGGTGGTGGACTTTACCAGCACAGGGATTTCACCATCTTTAACCAGGTATTTCAAATTGACTATCTTTTTTGGTGACCATTTTTTGAAAGGTTCAGTGACCGAAAAAACCAGGGGATGACGTCAGAAATTGAGTCTGGAATGGGCGGTAACAACGACCTGGGAGAATGGAGATTTTTCCATGAAGAAACTGGAGATTGAACCAGCAGAGAGTTAGGATCTCATCACGCATCCCAATTTGGGGGTTGATGATTTCTATCGATGCCCAGGGCCCAATAACAGTTATATACCTCATCCCTATTAAGAACCATTTTTGTCGGTTTATTTTTTTGGATATTTTTCTAAAAATGGATCATCCTTGTCCCCGTCACTAAAATGGTTTGCAAAATTGTGGTATCCCCGATTCTTGGGACATCCTAATCTGTTCACACCTTGTTTTGAAGGTCGAAGTGGTTGAAGCCCCACTTTTTCTTTGCCAAAGCCACCAGCATTTTATTGGTTACCCTCTGGTAAACTAACGTAACTATGGAAAATCACCATGCTATTAATGGGAAAACTCACTATTTCAATGGCCATTTTCAATAGCTATGTTAAATTACCAGAGGTTAACACATGGATTTCTGGATTGCCACACATCCCAATCCTTGAAATCCTTTGGATTTCTCTGACAATGGAGTACCTCCAATTCTGATGGATTAAAACGATGGAGTTTCCCCATTGAATTTCCAATTTTGGGGTACCACTTGTGGACAAAACCATATGATTTGTGGTTGATAATTTTCCCAACAAGATCTCATTATGTACTGATGATATAGCGATTATATCCCCAGTATAGTTGGTATAGGGAAAACATACATAGCGACATAGCCACTATCCTCATGAAGTCCAAGCATCGCTGAATGTTATGCTGAACAAAATCCCGTTGTACCCCCACTTCATATTCTCTTGTCGTTGCGTTTTTGAAATGGTGGCTAATCTTTAGCCAGGCGCCGCTAAGCATGACTTTTTTTAGTGATGAAATTTTAAATTCTCATCCCATTTCCTAGTGATGTACTACCTTCGAGATGGACTAAGAATCCCATTAGCTAAGTATCCTGGAGTTCATACCCTCGTCCCATCTTCCCTGCGACTCCAGGAGTCTTCCTCGTCGTCAATCCCGGCGTCAGGCATGGATTGGGGGCCACGAGCCTAGGAGCCACGGCATGCCACGGCTTAGTAGCCATAGTTGTTTTCCAAATAAACAATGGCCATTTATGGTTACTAACCATAGTCCCATAGTTACTAACCATGGTGAACTGACCATGGATAACTCATAAATGGTGAGTTCACCATGGTTAGTTCACCATGGTTAACCATAAATGGGATAAGCCACGAATTGGGGACTCATTTACAGTATCTGAAAAAGATTTCCCCTAGTCCCAGACTCCGTGACCATCCCCATCGTCTGAGTCGTGGATGATTGCCAGAGGTGAATAAAACGTAAAAGGCCGTTGGTTGGTTGAAGTGAAATACCATGAACGTGTTGTAGACCCAATTTCATAAACCATCCCCAATAGAGATTTACTATCGGGTATACCCCTATATTGTAGAACTATATATATCACTGGGATGATGCTGCTGCTGATTCCCAAATTCTGGTGTGTGAACACCTTGTTCGGTTGAATGTCTGACAATGACATCCAGATATCAACAAACCGCCATCACATGATTTATACTACCTACTTGCAAAGCTGGAGGGGTATTTCGGTATATATATAAATACTTTAAATATACAATTCATGAACTATGCATATACCAACCACAATTTCATGGGATGTAACCGCAACCCAATAAAGAGGGCCCCGCACGATTCCTGGCAGCGCACAAAGCTTCCCTCTGGTTTTCGCACATTTTCATGGCAGGTGTGCCTGTGAAGGTTGACCTTGATGCTGAGGGGCAGGCGGGCTCAAACACTCTGGTAAACTAACAGTTTGCTGTGGAAATTCATCATGTTTATATAACAGTTTAACATGGATTTCTGAACTTGAAATTGCAATTTTATGCAATTTTCAATAGCTATGTTGAATTACCGAAGGGTAACCAGTAACCAGGAAACATGGCGTGTAATAAGCGTCATGAATGCGAACCTTTCTTGATGAGGTAAAGCGAATGCTATAAACCATCCCAATCGACATTTAAGACACTAGGCATACCCCCCAAAAAGCTGGGATGATGTAAAATGAAACCCTAAACTGGTCGGTTACCCGCAATGGTTTCTTACTGAGTTTACCACATGAAATTCTCTACGTGTTTGAAACTGGTAGTTTTGGTGACGCATCACGTCACACATGCAAGAAATATCTCTTCGGTTCGATTTAGTATTATTGTTATTGTTGATATCATGATATCATGATTGTTATTACTATTATCATTGATGTCATGATTCTCATGCTGATTGTTGTTGATATCATTCTTATATACAATTTATAGTATTTCATGTATATAAGATAATTGTTAAGATTATTGTATGATTTCAACAATATCAACAATATCATTATTATTATATTCTTATGATTGTTGATATTGTTAGTGATACGTATTACGTTTTTTAGACAATCCGAGTCTCCCAGTCTGCCAAGTTTTTGCAGAAAACCACCGGTGTCTCCACTGAGCTGAGCACCTCCTAGAGGGTTGGCCAAAGCAATGGTTGATCATCATTCTCGTGACTGAAAAACATGCTATAATATACGGTATATATAATATACTGTATAATATATAATATATATATATACACACTATATATATATACAGTATATATATGCAATATATAGATACTCTCTCTCTCTCTATATACTATATATATACAATATATATACACTATATATTACATATATACTATATAGATATATATATATGATTATAATTGGGGTATTATTACCCCCATTCCTGGGCAACCCCGGCTGGGATTTGGAGTACTGTACTCATTCTGCACGAATCCCCGGCCGTTTGCGGCTCGAGCTGGGTCTGAAAATGGGTTGCATACCATCAAATGGCTGTTCTAAACCATCATAGTTTTGGGGCACCCAATTTTTCAAACCAAAATGGATGAAACCCGGCAAAATCAGCTGTCTAGTGGCCCATATGGAACCTCTATACAATGATTGGGAGCCTTTCTATGATGTTTAACTCAATTAACTCAATTGAGCCCCAAGTACTGGCTATAAACTCAGGAACCAAAAGTTAGCTGGTGGCAAGTGGCTGCAGGAGCCATGATCTAAAGCCATGGCTCCGAAGCGGTCGACCAAAACTGGAGAGAAGGCAGGGGATGCTGGTCTCAGCAAAGATGGAGGAAGTCATCCAGATACCATCCCAGATACCATCCGTTTTCATCATTGGGAAATCCCCATTTTCTCAATGGAGGAATTCGTTCGGGAAAATCCATTAAAAGCTATGGTGGATCTTCCAGCCAACTGTTGCTGTTTGTTTGTTCACCAGAGTGAAGAATCTTGACGCAAAACATGGTCTCTGGAAGAGCCAAAAAACCACGAATCAGCTCAATATCAAGTCTAATCATAATCCACTCAGATCCATCTACATGAAAACCATAGCATCCCCATGCAGGCGCTGTTGACTGCTCTTGAAGGCGGAGAAAGTTTCGGGAGGGACCCAGGATGACCCAGGGACAAACACCCCCAAATTTGGGACATGCTCAGGATGTAAATTGGGGACCAAGTGGGACCCCAGACTGGTCGCTTTTTCCGACTTTTACGACTGTTTCTTACTGTCTTTGGTTGATCAACATTGTGATGAGCCATCGCTTCATGGACCATGCGGGCAGTCAGAGACGGATTGCCAGGCATTGAGTCTGCGGATAGGGTTCACCCCTCAGATTTTCAGGCCTTTACTACATCCCTATTTCAAAGTCAAGCTCCAAAATGAGCAAACGTGAAAAATCACTTGGGTATACCCTCTGGTAATTTAACATAGCTATTGAAAATGGCTATTTATAGTTGATTTTCCCATTAAAAATGGTGATTTTCCATAGCTATGTTAGTTTACCAGAGGGTATAGGTCAAACTTGGGGTACCAATCAATGGATTCGCTAAAATGTCGGACGATTCTTGGTAACATTTTATCGGGATCGGGACTCCAATCAAGTCCATCCCGTAGCCATGAACGTAGGATGTGGCACTCAAGTACTGGATAAAGTGACCTATCTGCGAATTGACATGGATAAAGTGACCTAAGCAGCTCTTCAACCCATGACATACCCTACAGTTTTTTCAGCTCCACATGGCTATAGTTCGATGATATTCCCAGAAAACTAAACCTCCGGCTAGTTCCGGATTTCCCAACTTGCCACGTTTCACGATGAGGGTATTTGTTGGGTATCCATGCTCCCCTTGCCTGAAATTTTTCGCAGGCTATAGCTTGGAAGTGTCCTGGGCCCAGTATCTAGTGAGATCCTGTGGATTTTCAGTATAGATGCCAAGAAAACAAAAGATTAGATAGTCAATATTTAGTTGAATCATGGTAAATCCACTGAATTAATATCAGATACCTTCAGTTTTTGGCACCCCATTTTTTCTGAATAGATTCGAGTCACATTCCACCAAGGGTTCCTTTGGGATGTATTTAATACTTGATATGATCGGAGGAAGGGATTACCTTGTTTACTAGAGTAGATTGGACAAATATCGATGTCTGTTTGCCCGATGCGACAATTGAAGGTTTTAACATTTTTTACACTTCAACAATTGAAGGTTTGTCTCAAACATATCGTACCCCAAATGTGAATGGATGAGCTATCATCAGTTTCCTCATGTTTCCTCATTAAGATGGTCATTTTGGGATGCCTTATACTTCTCCAGAGTCGCCAAAGGCCCCAGTTACAGAAAGCTGAGCAGGCTGCGGGAACCACCAAAATGTGGATTTCTGTGAATTGAAATGAAGAACTTCGCCACAAAACCCACTCTGGTTGTGTCATTCTTTGCATTTTTTCCATATTTGTCCAATCTCTGCCTTCAATGATGATCCAAAATTGGACGAAGATTCAGCTGGGACATGGTGCAATCAGCCGATCTGATTGGGCTAAAGGAAGGGCAGGTGTACTAAGACAGCATGGTCTTCCTTGTCTCCTTGTCTCGTCCTAAACATATCTTGGGCTTTGCAGCCCTGTTCCCGGGGCTAGATCTCAAGCTTTTTTGTCAGGAACCAAAGGCCAAAAGCAAGGCCAAAGCCAAGGCGCGCAGAATGAGGCAGTTCCTGGGAGTGGTTCAAAGCCTCGCCACGTGCCTCGCCCTGACATGCCCTGACGGTGAGGTGAAAGCCAAAAGCAAAGGCAATGGCACAAAGAAGGCTGAAAAGAAGGAGGACAATGTCTTCGCTGTGTGGTGGTTCATTACTTTCTGAGTAGACTAGATTGGTTTCCTGATCAGAGAACTAACCCTACTTGGCATGCTCAGAGCGGGCCATTTTTTCGCCCACTTGCGGTTTTCACACCCAAGTGGCTTTATGTCAAAACGATATCCCAGCAAAGTGCCCATGAATTGGGGGAAAGTGAGATTTCAAACCAGGCTGGGTCAAGAATTGCGATTTCACCAGTAAAACTTGGGGACTTGCCAGTGATAAATAAGGGATTCAGCCATCCAAACATGGTGATTTCTTGCCACCAGCAGTGGTTTTTCGGGTTTCAGTCTCTGGGTCTGGGACTGGTGCTTCATGGATGCGAGCGAACGTGAAACTTCTCTGCCGTAACTATGAGTTTTCAATAGAATAGCTCTCGAAAAGTTTGGAACACTGATTTAATATGATTTAATTCCGATGTCAGATTTTTTAAATTCAGTTTTCCAAAAATCTTCATAGGTTTTTCTGGTTTTATGATGTTTTTATGGTGGTTTTTATGATGTTTTTATGGATTCCATAGCGATCTTTACGGCTTCCTATCAGGTCCCTGGGGTCCGCCAGGATGCGCCTGAGGATTCGCAGGATCTGCAAAGTCAGGTGGGACCGCGTGACTATCTGTGAGGATCTATGGTGGGTAGAAGGTGCCCATGGAAAATGCTGATTTACCCCCTGGTAAATTAACATAGACCCTGAAAATCACCCATTTTTAATGGAAACTAATCTTCCAACTCCTATCTGCCAGGGTCTATGTTAATTTGCCAGAGGGTAATATGATTTAATCATATTTAATCAACGAGAATGAGGGAAAAAACAAGTTATACAACTTAAGTTTATTTGAAATGACCCGAGAGGCGACCCCAATCTTACTCGCCGGTAGTATAGAGTTAAATTATGATGGCTAAGTTGGTTGAAATAACCTAGCAGCTGCTAGATGAGATTTATGGTAGAGATATCGAACTAGTTAATGTTGGTGTTGAACCAACACAAGTGGAGGGAACCACCTTGTAAATGGGGAAGAACCTGTAAACCTGCAATCAATCTGCAGAGCCGGCGTGAGGCACCGCCCGGCAGTGGCGCTGGTGCCGGGGAGCAGTTGAAGGAACAGTTTCACGCCGCGTTGTCCAAGCTGGACGATCTCGCTTGTGTGAAGCGTCAGCGTGTGATGCCTGCAGAGCTGTAAATCGAGAGCTGTGGTGCCAGTGGTGCGGCGGTGCGGGAATCCAGAGATTGGAAGGATCACTTTTTTTGGGGCGGCGAGTAAATTTGACCATGCATAGTATGCATAGTCATAAGTTAGGGCAGACTGATTAGCAGCACAATTGCACCTATTCTGCATGGATGTAGCTGCTGTAGCTTCAACAGCAGCGGTGCAGGAAGTGGAAACGAAGGCTGAAGAGATGTGCCTGGGAGGGTCGGGATTCCAAACCTTGGTGCCGATCATAGCAGAAAATGAGGTGCCGGACATTTGTACATATTTGTCATTCTAGTTGGTCAGTCAGAAGTAGATCACCATATATCACCATTGAAAACATCAATATCAGACAATCACCATTCTTGGTTGGTCAGTCACCTCATGAAACCCAGCCTTTCGCCGATCTTTGGGGAGAAGTTGGGTATAAAACGGTATACCCCCATTTATGGCATTTTTTTTTGGAGGGGAAAATGATGGTAAAGTAGTGGATTTGGGGGGCTGATCTGAATTTTCTGGAACGTGCTTTCTTCGTCCCGGTTCACCCTCCATTGCAGTTTTCCTTGTGTGCGGCCGCAGTTTATCAGTTTCTCAGTCCAGAGTTGCTCCGAGTGTCTGTCCTTCAGCCATGCAGATTGCGTTGAACTCCGTACCAAGTGCCAGACCTGCAGAGCCTATGACTCCGACAGTTGACAAACTTGGCAAAGTTGGTAAGGAGAAGCTCAGAAAAACGTCCAGAGCGGTGTCGGAACAGCGAAAAGCCGAGCAGTTCCTCAAGGAGATGGAAACTTGCCTTGAAACTAGTGGTTGGAATGTTGGAAACAGCAGAGATGATCTCATTTTTTGTTCTTTGCGGGGTGTTGTGGTCTTTCTCAGTCCGGCAGAAGCAATCATTTTCGACGAGGAAGTGTGTTTCCATGTGTTTCCTAAGGATCAGTGATGATGATTGCCTACTATTTCTTAGTTTATGGATGTTGATAAACTGCCATAAAATTACTCACCAAACCCTCCTGGAGGATCAACTGACCCCAGGCCTGGTCGACTTGGACATACCTAAAAGATCCTAAAAGTAGGGAATGCATGTATGTATACTATATATTATATATACACACTATTATATACTATATATATACTGTATGTATATGTAATAATATGTATGCCAATGTGTATATACTTATATTATGTATACATACGTATATGTTTAGATCTATATAGCTACTCATTCCGATGTTGTTGGTCAAAGCGCCTGTGGCATGCCACTATATGCTAATTTTACAAGTGCTGTCATTCCCCACATCTTTGTGCGGGGTTCTTGTTTTTGGTTGTGCACTCCCGTCCGCTCCTTCGCCTCCTCCGGCCGTCTCCCTCACACAACTTGCTCGCACACAACTCTCACACACACAACTTGCTCACACACACACAACTTACTCTCACACGCAACTTACTCTCACCCACAGCTCTCTCACCCACAACTCTCTCACACACAACTTGCTCGCACACAACTCTCACACACACAACTT
>Ga0126342_10009231_pt1 | contig 17675 bp, 14 predicted proteins | sample Cyp1metagenome_FD_92528 | JGI IMG/M metagenome (GOLD analysis project Ga0126342, IMG submission 92528) | Coral microbial communities from Lord Howe Island, Old Settlement Bay, Australia - Cyphastrea 1 metagenome | ecosystem: Host-associated > Invertebrates > Cnidaria > Coral ... | reverse complement strand
TGGGAAGGTCCCATCGCTTACCTCGTGTTTTGAACAATTTCCATCAATTTCCATAAACCAATGTCCGTCGAATACATATTTAGTATTGCCGGGGTTTTTACGGTTGCTCATATATATATATATATATATATACATATATATATATATATAGGTTGTATAGGTTATATAGTGTATATCTGTATATCTGAGTCGTATCTGTATATAACTATCTATCTATCTATCTATCTATCTATCTATCTATATATATATATGGTGTGTGCGTGTAAATATATAATCTTGGGTATGTATATATATATATATATTATGTAGCAGATAATATATATATATATAATTATATATAATAATTATATATAATATGTAGCAACAACTCAATGGATAGAAATGGTTCAATTCATCACTACATAATCAAATCAAGTGAGAAGATTCCTGTAATCAAACCGGCACTGGTCGTTCTGAATTGGTCGGGAAAATCTACAGGAAAGCCCCATCCCGTGGACACGGGCCTCTTTTTGGACCGATTCCAAGCTTTGTGACCTGGCTTGTGGGTCGGGAATCCCTGGTCAGTGCAAACCCTCCGGTAATCAAACATGGCTAGCCCGAAAATCCTCGTTTTTATAAATCCTGTTTATGGCAGTAATGCATCTTCTAGCTGGGAAAAGCATCTACCCTCTGGTAAACTAACATAACTATGGAAAATCACCATGCTATTCATGGGAATTTTCACTATTTCAATGGCCATTTTCAATAGCAAACTGTTAGTCATTACCAGAGGGTATATGATCTAGATTCATGATGGATTCTCCAGCCGTGCTGACCGGAGGATATATCAAGAATGAACAGATTGGGGATTCCACCGGTGACCCGCTGCCATGCTGCTGCTGCTGCAGTTTTTGACATGTGGCCCACTTTGAGCACGTTGTGAACCAGTTCTAAATTGGATAGATCCCAAATATTCTGTTTGGGGATAAACACTTGGTCATATATGACTATCAACAACTTGCTACTGTATCCAGGGTTGCTCTAAACACCGGTACAAGGGGGGTAAATAACGGGTAGATATGAAGCTAAAATGACCCATAAAAAAAACATCCCACAAATATCCAAAGCAATCCTGGGATTCCACCCTTCATTAATCACCATGAATCGTCACCATAAATCATATACCCTCCAGTAAATTAACATAGACCCTGGCAGACAGGGGTTGAAAGACTAGTTTCCACTAGAGTTATTGGGTGTTTTCAGAGTCTATGTTAATTTACCAGAGGGTATTGATCATTCCACTAATCACCATTAATCATTCCATTATTAATCACAAATGATAATGACCACTATTAATTGCCATACCATACCATGAATGATCATTAGTGATAATGACCACTATTATTTACCAATAATGACCATCATAATACCATGAAATCACCATTACCCTCTGGTAAACTAACATAACTATGGAAAATCACCATGCTATTCATGGGAATTGTCACGAAAAAAAGGACCATTTTCAATAGCTATGTGGGAATGGGTCAAAACCTTGTACCCCTGGTGAACATCAAAATAGCTGGTAAATGGATGTTCATCCCCCTAAAAATGGTATTAATAGGTATTGATCCATACCCATGTTAATCATTACCGGAGGGTAATCATCACTAATTGCCATGGAAAGAGCTCAGCATCCGCGCCTCTGTGAGACTTTGTCATCCTGTCTGTCACGACTCAAGGGCTCCAAGGGCTCCTTCGTCATGGTGATTCGATGAAACATGTGCGTGTATTACACTACTGTATAATTACTGTATGTATATATATATATACTATGACTAGCGTTTACATATATATATATATATACATACATGCTCCATCATATATTACAAATATAGGATCATAAAGGCATACAGTCTACAGATAGTAGCATTAGTATAGAGAATGGGGTCCCTGCAAAACAAAGGAAGTTTTACCATCACGCCCCAAGCCACGCTCCTCATCGTCCAAATAGTAAGCTTTTTCTTCCTGAGACTCTGGGATTCCCATGGGATCATGGTCCCGGTAGCATTTGGAGGTTCCCTCAAATAGGGCTACCCCAAATCATCTATTCTAAGAGGTGTCCATTCGAAACCATCCATTTCGGGATATCTTGGGGTACAACCATTTTAGAAAAAAAACTCCATTTATCTTGGGGACCCTTTTTTTGCGGCTTGCTATCCATCGAAGCCCTTGAAATGAAACCGCTGACTTGAAGTTGATGGACGGAATCATCCTGGCATCATCCTATTGAAATATCCCGAGGTAAAGAAAACAAAACAGTATCAATTATACCATCAATAAGCATGAGAAAAAATCAACTCAAAAGTCATCTTTTTATCATCAAGAATCCTCAACAGCCATCAATAACCATCAAGAAGCATCGACAATAACCATGATCATCAACAACCATTAATGTTAGTAAAGCAATAATAGACCACCCATATGTTGATGCTTCTTTTGGCACCGGTACAAATGGTCAGGACTTGGGAACGGTTTAGCAAATTGCTTCACCAATATCAATACCACATTCATGAAAACATTTTAGTATTGAAACCTATGATTTGGAGATCCCCCATGACTTAGGAAACCCTAGGAAGATTCAAGGATCATCATCAATCAGATTCGACAACCATTCATTTGGGGGGTTCTCAAGACAGTGGTACCCCCCCCCAAACCTCCTAAACCCGTGGTTTGGAAACAGTACTAAGTCATGGTCATCCATAACTTGGATGATTTGGAGGTATCCTCATGGCTTTTGGACCCCCCCACAAAATGGTAAGTCATAGGTGATCATGATTATAATCACCATATAATCACTATAAAATCACCATATCATCATCATTTTATCCTAGAATTTCATATATTTGGGGATCATCAACATCGCAACATCGCGCCTCACCAGGCTCCTCGCTGCCCTCTGGGGCAACAGCCTTGGAGTTTCTGAACCAAAAAATGGTGGATTCACACTGGAAAAATGGTGGATTCACCATGCGAATGGGGCGTATTGAGAATGGAGTGGAATATGCCCTCCGGTACTCAAACGTGGCGTGCTGGAAAATCTTCCATTGATGATCTTCCATCAAAACCTCCATTTGTAGGGGATTTCCCATGATTTCCCATTGCCATGTTTGATTTTCCAGAGGGTAACTACATGATAACGTCGTTTGAGCCAGAAAAAAAAGCGCCTCCTCATACTGGTCATCAGCGTCTTTCCACCAAATTGGGCCATGTCATGCCATTTCGTTGCTTGGAATCCAGGAACCTCCCGTAAGACATATTCCCATTAAACATATTCCCTATAGATTCCCCAACTTCCCACTAGGAAAATGAAGACCACCTTAAGTCAACCCAGGGTTGTAGTATGTTGTAGTTACCCAGTCTCACAGGAAAAATAGGAAAATATACACACTTCACACCCCTGCCTCGTCGTAGCTATCATGTCTGGCCACGGCCACTGCAGCCATGCGCAGTGGCGTCGGCCTTGCCAGACTTTCTGTACGACCGCTCAGCTTGTCCTGTTGATACCCTCTGCAAATCAAACATGGCTTGCTGGCAAATCCCCCATTTAGTTCCATGAAATTCCCATTTGAATATCCATTTAGTTCGGGGATTTCCAATTGCCACCTTTGATTACCGGAGAGTCTTCCATCTTATTCCAACCCCTGGCATGAAAAGACCAAAATTGCAGCCCGCCTCTATTCCCCGCAGAAGCACTTTCGCAGTCTGCAAGTATGAAGATGTCAACAGAAATAATGGTTGTTGCTCCTCTATGAGGTCCCAGGGGAGATTTCATCTGATGTGGTGTTGCAGTCGGGGGGTCAAAGACATCCGAGTTGAAATTGCCGCCAAGCAGGCCAAACTGCTCAAGATACGCTTGCTTTGCCAAAGACAAGTGGTTCAAAATATGATTAAAGAGTGAAGCTTTTGCACGCGGTGTGGCTACCTGGTTGGTCAAAGGCACTTTGATATGCAGTAAGTAACTTTAAACAATTAAACCATCTTGAGCGTGTCAATTCCATGTAAGCCTTTTGAGCCAGCCGCGGACAGATTCGCCACAGGTATCCACAGAGTTCGCAAGGGAAGAAATGGCAAAAACCAGGCAAACAAAGGAGGTTACAACTGACAGTGTCCAGCGATGTTTGGAGTCTGTCAAACACAGTTGGACGTGTGAGAACTTCTCAAAAGACACATGAGTGCGCAACCGTTCATTTTGAGCTGCAAATGCAATGTTCATGCCTCAATTTGCTCCACGATCGGGCCACACATGCCAAACAACACAACAATGTCATATAGCCAAGTGGAACTATCATCCCAAATGAGACACAAATGAAAACAGAGAAATGGTTGAATTCAACAAGAACATCCCCGGATATCCCCAGTGTTGCCCATGATACCAGTGGTTGGGCAGAAAATACAGCCGCGACTGAAACCACTAATCGGATCTAGTCGGTGAATGATGTCCGAGCTGCCACCAGGTTAGCCCAGTTTGATCCCGGTGAATTTTGGTACCCTCTGGTTATGTCAAAATAGCTATTGAAAATGACCATTTATAGTGGATTTTCCCATGAATAAATGGTGATTTTCCATAGTTATGTTAGTTTACCAGAGGGTAGATTCCAAAAATTTTTGGATTCCACCAATGGTCAACTGGAGGAAAACTGGAGGAACACAAGCATTTCCAGCTACAAGCCTTGTATCAAACTGCTGCATCCTGGGGAGATCCTGGATGTGCTCAGAATGCCTAGGCCTAGACGCACCAACGAGTTGATGAAAGATGAGGATCACTAACCAGCGCAGATCTCTGTGGTTTCCGCTGACAGCGGGCTGAAGGGCTTGGATTCCTGGTGGCATATGAACCCGCAAAGATTGGACGACTGATGGCCAATGATCACTCCCCATATCAGCAATGACCCTTTCGGATGGCTCCATCGGTTTTCATCATCGCGTCTGTTTCGCCTGCTGTTGTCTGTTTCGCCTGCTGCACGACGTCCGTTTACAGGAGCACCAAGGGAACGAAGCAATGAAAAGGGTGATTCCAAAGCCTGCAATGAGCATCCGATGTCATCCCCAAATCGGTCAGTTGATCGCAACAGTTCTGGGATTTGTCCGCAATTCCGATTCAACTCAGACCGGTCAGTATACGTTTACATAAAGACTCCATAGATCTATTTAACCATCAACCGCAAGGACTTTTGGGCATTGCTCATGTGGCCACTCACCAGTTGTGGCTTAGAATTACTGTATCTATCACCCAGTCTCAAACCCAGCATATTCCAGTCATGTAGAACCCCAGTAAAGAGTAGTATGCGTCCATATCTCTGGGTGGTTGCGTCCATCCAAGTCAAAGATACTTGTAAATGCAGATAACCAACGAATTCAAGTAGAAAGTGATTAATTATGATTAATTAGATAAGTTCAGTAGTGAGAAACTAACTTAAACATACTTAAAGTATCTTAAAGTATCTTAAAGTAACAGCAACATCGCTTCAAACACCCAAAGCACAGATGTTTTTTATTAATCATATGAATCGCCCCAATTGGTACAGCCTCTGCGACTGCGATCTCTCCTGCTGCTCGGGTTGTGCCATCCTCAAGGCCAAGAAATTCCCAATGGCAACAGCAATGACGAGATATCATCATGTTTATCATGATATTCATGATCATATGATCATCATGTTTATCAATTCTAATGTTATGAGATATGATATATGATGATTATGATGATTCTGATATCAATTCTCACAACAATATCCATGATCATAAACGGTTTATCGTATGTAAAAATCATGAGAAGCAAGAAAACTATGGGAGTTTTGAAGCAATTAAATCGCAATCATTGGACCTGTAAACTTCGAACGAACCAACGAAGCATATGCTTGATGATAATTGGTGTCAAAACTTGCTGCTTTTTTATCTGGAGCTTTCCTAAAGTGCTACCCTCTGGTAAACTAACATAACTACGGAAAATCACCATGTTTAATGGGAAATTCACTATAAATGGCCATTTTCAATAGCTATGTTAAATTACCAGAGGGTTTTCCCATTAAAAATTGTGATTTTCCATTGTTTTTGTAGGTTTACCAGGCCGGGTAGCCCCTAAAGTCATGATCCAAGCCATGGATGACCGCGGATGATCCCCATGAGATCCGACCGGTCCAAGGTAGCGCTGGAAGAAGTCGTGACCTTCCAAGGTCCAACAGCTAGGGCCTGGCACTGATGGATCCACAAAAATAGTGGGGGATGATGATCAATCCACATAGAGACTTAAGAGACTTATAATATATATATATATATATTATATATATGTGTATATATATGTATGTATATATGTATATGTATATATATATATATTCTAATTATAATCTTATATACCCATAATGGATATGGATCGATGACCAGATAGCATATACCATGTTTTGATTTTGACCCTAGCACATGTGGCACTTAGCATTGAACATTGAAAGTTGGCTTGTCACAATGGTGATTTGAGAATCAGCAGGTGCTTTTCGAAGATCATCTGGGAATGTCCAGTCCAAAAGATACAATTTTCTATGGCAAGCCCAAGCCAAACGGCTTACTGTTTCTTGAATCAGGATTTGCCACACTATTCCACAAGCCTTGCGAACATATCCTCGTTCAGACCAAATTTTAGCTTACCACGGTCTGACGCATAGCTCACAGACGAAAGTAGATGGAGGATCTTATCATAGTGGGAAAAACATAGGATATGAACCATTAATCATCATTAATCCATATTAATCCTCATTGCAAACAAATACCTTTGCCATCCTTTGCCATTTTGGGGATGATATTCCCACACCATGTCATAGTGAAATCCCTCGTTCATCCAAGGTCGCCTGCGAGCCATCTGAAAGGCTGCTTCGCTGGACCTGAAGCGACAGCGAGATGAATTTCTAACCAGAAAATCAGATTGGACTGATGGAAAACACGGATTTCACTCAGAAATCGAGAAGTTCCAACAGAAATGGGAACTCTAAGAGGCATGGCGTTGTTTCAAAATGTTTCGACCAACAAGTATTGTGGATCTATGTAGCAAAACACGGAGGTTGCCAACAGAAATCTGGATGAATCAGGGATGTCAGGAAGAATTTAGTCACCAAATTGTGGAGGACATCGGAAACAAAAAGTCAGACTTTGAGCAGCAAAAAGGAGAAGACTCTGGAGGTATTTCTATCAATTTTGTGTCATTCCATGCGTTCCGAGATCACTAGAATCGTGCTTTGATTCTTTGAAACCATTGTTCCAAACATATGTTTCTGGTTTCTCTCAAACTAGCTTACCCAAGAACTTGATGGTTCATCATAAATGTCCCTTCCAAAATAGCTTTTTAATAGCCATGTGCACATGTTTTGATAGGTTTGCGCATCCCAAATTTTCAGACAAACCCCGTCATGGTAATGAACAACAGCGCGCCTGGCATCGGTGGCTTCCCCTACTCCCACATAGGCCGAGAGCCCAAGGTTCGCAGACAGGTAGCTGCGTAAAGTCGTCCTGGAACTGGAAGAAACCCAGATCTCCGAAGTGGAGGATAGTGGAGGAAAATTGCTATTGTGGTAAGCCCAATATCCAATTTTAGGTGGCAATCATTCCTGGTGAAGTTGGTACATGGTTTACTTTGGGTTTATGACATTCGTAATTAGTAATCAGTATTCAATAATATTCTTCTCAGATTCATTCAGAATAGGATATTATAGTATATTATAGTAGTATATTATGGTATATTATAATGCTGTCATTTGTAGCTAGTAAGAATATCAATCTCTCATATTTACGACATGTCAGTTTTATCGCTTCTTCTCCCGGGTTCTTTGTGGGAAACCCTGGGAAAAACCCAGCTCTCCTTCGATCTGCCAAGAGAGTTGTGTCCAAGAAGTGGTCTAGTAGCCTCACTTCACAAGGCATCCATTTGGCAACAAATCTGGCAACCTCGTCACAAATGGGGACAAACCATTTTCTGAAAAGACAAACTTGGTATATTTTCTGAAAAAGTTCCTGATGCTGACTGGGATTCGCCCATTTTTTCAGAATTGAAGAAGTCGGGTTGTGGACCCTCAAGTCCAACATCCAGCCCTCTGAAATCCTTGAATTTGCTGGAAACGGCTACAGACTTCAGAAAATCGGCCAGCCTTTGCAGCGTAAAAGCACTGGTAAATTCTACTTTGAATCTTGGGTCTCCGAAAGATATGGAAGATCTCTGCGTTCATGATTTACTTTGGGAGCATTTATTGGCACATCACCCCCGCAGCGACCAAGACCTAATGAACTACTTGCTATACTTTGAAAGAACATCCAGCAAATAGTCATCATACAATTTCCATGTCGAGATAAAAACTTTCGCGCCTGCGGTTGCAACTGGTGATCACACAAATGCACGGAACAACTGATGTTGAGATCTGTAGACCACCTGTTTTACAGTTGTATTCTGATGATTCTGACCCTTTGAACCACCATTTTAACATATTTTAACCATCATCCAAACAAAATATCGGCTGTTCAGCCTGCGCCACGGCTTCGCCCCCGACTATTAAGGCCCCGACCCCACGGCAGCATGCGCCACCGCCTCGGAGGGCACCAGCTCACCGAGTTGGTTGACATGGTAAAATCCTGGTGGGGACTTACCCTCTGGTTATGACTAACATAGCCATGGAAGCCATGGCCCATAGAAATAGATGGTTTACCTGGGTTTACCTATTAAAAATGGTGATTTTCCATGGCGAACTGTTAGTCATAACCAGATGGTAACATTCACCCAGACATGGAGATTTTTCAGCAGAAAACTTGGTCTTTGATCGATGTTTGTCAGCTGCAGAGCTACCAAAAATCACCAAACTTCGGATAGAACCACAATGGTTGTGTTTTATCGTTGAACGTCAGACAGGTCCTTTGGGGAAGTACGCCCGTGTCAATGGGAAAATTATATATATATATATATAATATAATATATATATATATATATATATAATATATATATATATATATAATATAATGTGTATATATATGTATTATATTATAAAATATAATATATATAATATATAATATAATATATATAATATATAATAATATATATATATAATATATAATAATATATATATATATATAATATAATATAATATATATAATATATAATATATATAATATATATATATATAATATATATATATATATAATATAATATGTATATATAATATATATAATATATATATATATATATATTATATATATGCATCAATCATCATCAATCATTATACATCATTATACGTCCATGGTCCAGGTAACATTTTCGAGATCCATGGTGGTGTTTGTGTGGAATAGTAGCACTTGCGAAAATGTTGGTCACCTGGTAGCATTTTCCCTCACAGTAAAATCAAAAAATGTGGAAGCTATATAGACTAGTCACAGCCCAAGACTAACTAGTCGTTCACATCAGCTTAAATCATTGTGGCCATATGTTTTTGGTTGCACTCATTTCTTACTACCTGAAATCTTTCATCTAAAGTGCTACTTGACTATCATTCATTTCATCTAATTAAATTATTCATCCCGTACCAATCTTCCTACTTACCCTCTGGTAACATAGACCCTGAAAATCACCAATTTCTGTCATTTCTGTGGAAACTAATCTTCTAACCCATATGGCAGGGTCTATGTTCATTTACTAGAGGCTTCTATCAATGCCACATCAATGCCAGTTGCTCAACGGTGGGGTCTGCATCCCAGTTGTGTTTTCTTCGGGCTCGCGGCGCAATCCCGAAGATAGCCTGGTGCCTCGGACGGAGAGGGAGAATTTGAAACCCCAAAGGATGGCCCCTGGTGAGTGTCTCACGGAAACCTCAGTTGCACCATAATCTCTTTCCCCCGTTAAAATATGAAAAAAAAAACATTACATGTTGTAAAAATCCCATGTTAAAGATGTTCAAAGCACGGTTTCTGGGTGTTGTTCAAGATGAATGAGCGAAGGGATTAGATTCACGATTAGATACAATAAATTGCTAGTTAAGTTACTTCAAGTCACTTCAATCCCATCATTAAATTGCGAGTAAATCATATATATATATATTGAATTCCCATTTTTCTTGGTGGAATCTACCTGATATCCCTTAAATGCCATAGTGGTTTCTATAGGGCCGCGTGCCCGGTGGTTCTTCTGAACCGTCCAAGCTGCCGGGTAGAGGCCGTGATCGGGAACTAGTCCTGGATCGACTGGAGTACCCAGTCACTTTGTGGATTTTCTATCGTTTGGAATATCATATATATATATATATATATATCATACTATTATTTATCATATTCCATATGATGAAATATGTTATTCCATATTATATATATATATTATTATTATTCCAAATATTATATATATATACCCTATGGTTATTTAACAGTTTGCCATGGTATAGATGGCCCATAGAAATAGTTGGTTTACCGAACTTAACAATGGGTGGATTTTCCATGGCGAACTGTTAGTCACACCCAGATGGTATATCATATTATTCCATATGATTCCATATTATATCTATATATTATATTTTGTATTATTGTACATAGCAACCCCAAAGGAGGATAGGAAACGAATTCCTCTTCGGTTACTGATAAATACTGATAAATTGTTTTTCTATCTATTTGGGCGTTACTACATATTATATTATATATATTTACATATGCACCCTGACCTCCCTTCACAACGTTTCACTGTGGGGTTACTAAGCACACCGTTCGACCTTGTTTTTAGATAACAAAAAATAAATGCTATCTAGCTACCAATGTGCAAGCCAGAGAGTGGTCTAACAGTGTTGGCTCAATCCCAACGCACTTTGGACACTATTCACATGCATTCACAGTATTGACGTGAAGGATAGGTGGGAAGCCAGTATCAAAAGGACAAGCAAATGCCAACATGGAAGCTTCAGTTGCCCACTGCAAAATCTGAATCATTCTGAATCATTCTTCCAGGTCTTTCCACTTGCAATTATGTGGAGGTTTCCTAAGTCATGGGGCTACCCCATGTTCATCATCCAACTTGTTGTAGGTGATTATCAATGGGAAAACCCATGCTTTGGGGTAGCAATATGAGTTAGGAAACCTCCATTTCTGTTGCTGTGGGAAGCTCCTCTTGGCAGGTCCATCTCGTCCAAAGTCACCAAACTCTTCTGAACCGCCCTGGGCGGTGTTTCTCGGGGATCCAATTGTTTGACAAACTCAACGAATCGAGCATGGAAAGTGGGCTTCCAAATCATTCCAAACATATTTCCAAACCCATTCTCGCGGGGTCCGGATAATTATCAAGATTCTACTGGCACACTACTCGAAGCCCACGACCTGTAGCAAGTCATGCAAGGGCTACACAACAAGTGCCCAAGGAATGCCCAAGCAGTTCAAATCCCTGATTTTCTCAGCTGTCAAGGAGCTTGTAATTTGGCTGTACTGTATTTTTTGATGATTTCCATGATAACTCGTATTTTTCTGATTCTTCCATCACCACTTAGACTTACGGCGTCGTTTGACATCGTTGAAACTCAGCCAGGGATCGCTACAGCTTCTGGGGTCCTGAAACATGTAGCACCACATGGCTTCGATGCTTTTTCTTGGACATAGTCATCCCCAAATAGATGTGGATCTTACCACAAGTTTTAGTGGATGTTCATGGATGTTCCATGTATTTTGGATGGATTTTGTTTTACTACATGTTACTATTTATATATATATATCTATTTGAAGATAACACGAGATAACTATACATCATACCAAACAAAAACACTGGGAATTATAATGCAACAGATCGGTTCAAAAATACATGGCGAATACCACAGGATGATTCTACGTTCCATTAAAACCAAGCGATATTTGGCTAGAAATAGGCTACCCCAAAAATTGATGATGGAAAACACAATTGTCCCCATTACAAGTGGGAAATACTGTGGGTATACGCTACTAGTATATATATATATATATATACGTATATACATATACATATCCCATATTCAGACACAACAAAACATCGGATTGTTGGTTATATATCCGACTAGATCCCATAAAATATCACCATATACAGCAATATCAGCTTATACGGACCACATCAACAAATGAGGACTTGTCTTTTCGGGGAGTGATGTTGTCTAGCATGATTTGCTGTTCTATCTTCTCGGGATAGTTTCGAAAAATGTTCCATCCTGTATGATTCTTTTAAAAAAAATATAAGTGGTGGTTTCCTAAAATAGGAGTACCCAAAAATCATCCATTTTAGTAGGATTGACCATTATAAACCATCTATTTTGGGGGTACCCCCATGGCTATGGAAACCCCCAATGAACAACTGATGAGTTTCCAGCCATCCTCTTGGCCCCCTAACTCCGCGGAGACCCAAGGTGGCTCCACAGGGAGAAGTGACGAAGGCGCCTGGCGACGTGCAGCCGCCAAGCCACTGGAATGGAGGGTACCCCTGTTTTCACCAAATTTGTTGGAAAACTATAATCATTGGAAAACCATCATCTGTTTTCACCATAGTTTTCCCATCATCACTGGATTGGTTTAAGGGAAAATCTAGACGAAAACCCCATATTTGGTGGGAAAGACCCATGGTTCCGAAGAAAAAAAAATCCTGTAGATTTCCCCCCTAAACCAATCCATCGATATAAGGAAACAGATGGAACAAGATGATGCATGGAAGAATGTGGGGATACATGGGTGCAAAGGGGCCATGAAGCCAATCATAATGTGGGTATTGTGGTATTATGGGGATTATACTATTGTGGTATTTGCAGATACAAACCGTCTGAATTGGAGAAGAGGAAACCATGAGGATCATGTTGCAGCCACATGTGAACCATGGTTGGTCAGTAAGATTTCCCAGCATGGATTGTGATACATATAGTAGAAGCCCATATACTATAACCATCAATCAACCATCATTCTACTTATATCATCTTATATCCCCATGTTTCGATAATTAAAACCCATCTTGGACAACAAATCCATACAAATGCCATCTCCCTAATATTAACCCCCCAAATGGTTCCAATTATGAGGAAATTCCATGATAATCCCTGCTGGACCATGGTTTCCTTTGGGGGTGCTTAATATTAGGATGGGATGATCAACATGTATTAACCATCAATTGTTGATCAATATGAATTTTGGGGGTGTTTACCCATCAATGATCCATTTGTTCACATAATTCATGGTGTTCGACCCATCCTAACATCAACACTCCATCAATGGAATCAATGGTGTACCAGCGTTTAATGTTTTTAACATTTATCAACCATTGGTGTTGTCAACAAACAAATCCAATCCTAATATGAGGGTGAACAATTAACCATCAACTATTAGCCATCTAGTTGGGTGAACATAAATTAACCATCTATTAACCATCTATTAACCATCATTAACCATCTATTATTAACATATATTAACATTTAATTAACATATGGTTTATCCATCTATTAACATATATTAACATTTAATTAACCATCTGTTTTTAACAGTATTTAATATCAGTTTCAGCAGTTTCAGCACCTCCATGGGCCACAAAGGTCGCAAGGAAAGTTTCATCCAGCGCTCCACGTAGTCTGAGTCGTGTGAGTCGAAGCGGTCGGAGGTCGGACAGTTGGGATCGACATGCCAAGAACTGTTGGGTGTATGGTAGATATATCTAGATATATATATATGTAGAGATATATATATATATCTATCTAGATATACTCTAGATATCTATATATAGATATATCTAGATTCTAGATATAATCTAGGTATATCTACTTGTAGTGAAATAGAAGCTTATAACATGTCAAAAAAATTACCAGCACCTAGTGGCCAACATAAAACACAGGACATTTGGGCATCCCTTCCCAGACAAAGCCATACTGCTTGGTGAACCACCCCTCTGAAAAATGATGGGGTGAGTTCGTCAGTTGGGATGATGACATTCCCAATATGATGGGATAGTCATAAAATTCCATGGTTCCAAACCACCAACCAGCATATTATTACTGAGTGTTGACCCATCTCAACAAGTGGCCCAAGGTTGATACCAAGGTTTCAATGATGTGAAAATGCGCGACCATGCAGTTCGGAGTGTCTGTATCTGGGCTTTGAGCCACCAATCTCCAAAAATAATGCGTTAACCAGAATCATAATCTCAAAACTGTTAAGCATTTACTGAAACGTTCTTGGTGGTTTTGACTCCCGTGAAAATGTTGGTCTCTCATGAAAATCATATATTAGTCAATGTGGGATCATCATCACAAAAAAACAAACCTAGTCTATATAAGCATGGCATGGAACATGAGAATTGATTCACCCCACCATTCTGAGTGCAGTCCTCCCTGGCTGCAACCTGTTGAACACAGTTTTCCTCTAAGCCCAAAAGCTCTGAGTTGCACAGCCGGGGGTGAAAATCTCTACTTCTTCGCTGGACTGCCCTTTCCCGAACGGGATTTTCCTTTTGGACTCTCCTTCACTTCAGCCTCCTGGTTCACTTCAGCCTGCTTTCCTTGGAATTGTTCAAGGCCCCCTACCCCACACAACACAAAAAAAACTCTTCAAAACAGTCTTCACATTGTACAACTGCAGTCAGTATCCCCATGTATTCCCCTGGGAAAAAGAAGATCACCAAAGTTCTGCCGGGTTTCTAGGCACACATCGCAAGCCATGCGGCACCGGCGGTTCCGGCATGGGCAGCGCCATCAGCGCAGGCGCTGCCGTCAGCTTCGCCCTCTTGGGGATCTTGGGGCCACGGTACTCCACCAGGGCGCCGCAAGGAGTTTGGGACATCTCCTCAGCAGAAATGCGACGGCTGATGCCATCCAAGATTGGGGGGAGTGGGATGGCGAAGGCTCAGGCAACGTCGAAAAATCGCTTGGCAAGCAGAAGGTTTCCAAGAACAGGCTTGACTCCTAGATCAATCAGAACCAATGCCGAAACACCTCGTTCAATACGATCAAATATGATTAATATATGTTCATGAGAAGGTCATCCCACAAATAGACAGGTGATTGCGATGTTTGACGCCACCAAATAAATGGATGTTTCCCAAAATCCCTGTAGCCCAAAACTATTGCGTCTCTTAAAATCACCTCAAAAACAGCCTTCAGCTTGCACCAAGTGTCCCCCATCTCAATCATCGGAAGGTTCCTCAGCCACTTGCTGAAGGAGCCTCCTTTTCCACGCACCTTGCCTGCTTTATTCAGGTCACTCCAGACCGTGGAGACCTCGGTTTGGTGATGAACCTGGTGGTTCTTCTCGTTTCTGCGGGTCGGATCTCATCTTTTACTGATGTTTATCAAAGCTGATCATATGTTAATATGTTTTATCATAGTTTGTCATGTTTATCGTGTTTTTATCATGGTTTGTCATAGTTTTTCATTTGCTGTCATATTTTGTCATAGTTTAGATGTATATATCATGTTTTGTAGTCGTCGTCGTCGTCATCATCATCATCATCATCTTCTTGTCATATCTTTTCCATAAACGTCCCATCTCTAGTTGCTTCCTGTACACCCATCTTTGCTGGTCAAATCACATCCTTGGTTTTCGTCATGATTGGTAACTAGTGTTATCTTTGAAGTTGCTCTGCCAACCAACATCTCCTGCTTCGTGTGTTCAACCCCTGCAAACTATATAGTCATAATATATATATATAGTCCCTGTGGGTCATCATCCCAAATATGGATATAAAATATCAAAAAGGGTTGAACCCAGCTGTTTCTGTCATCCACATTTCTTGGAGGTGTCAAGCAATTTTCCCCAAAATGTGCACATGTTGAAACCACCCAGCTGTGTTTTTTCACCAGGGCACATTGTAACATTTCTTGGAGCCTTCCTGCGTCTCAGCCAGACTCCTGAAGTCCTTGGGCCCATACTGCAGGGCTTTATAGATCACTTCCTGGGCCAAATCTCCGAGTTTGGTGCAGCATGGTGAAGCCATCAGTGGAAAATACTGGAAATCTTTGGTGAAGGCTAATGTTTGGTAAACCTTGATTTGGTTGTAGACTCCGTGGTTTCCTTCAATCTATGGCTTGTTTGAAACTAGGCACCCTGCGGCCTGAATCCATGGATTGATGTTTTTAGGGATGCGAGACATAACCCCAAGGTCGGCAATTACCAAGAACAAATGGGACATCTAGCAATCCAAAAGGTGGTTCATCATGGTGTCTCAAGTGGGGTGACTTTGCCCAACTTTTGGGGGGGAGGTGTTTTGAAAGCTACCGTCTTGAACCCTACCATCTTGATGGATTGCCAAACTGGTTTTAGTGGAACTACACCCTCCTCTGATTTATGGTCTGACTCCCATGTTCATGGGTCAAGTCAAAGTCTCAATGAGCTGTTGCTCCTCCTTCCCAAACTTTTCACTTTCTCTCTTTTCGGCCCGCTCAGCCTCCTTCGCCTCCTTCGCAAGAACGGAAATTTGTCCCAAAACCTCACTTTTCTCCGCAAATGATTAAAGAGAACAGGGACCGAATCCTCCCTGCCTGCTTGGCCTTCTTGGCTTCAGCCTTGACGGCCGCCACAGCCACACTTAAAGGCCTGTTGAGCAGCACCGGCGCTGCCGCCGGGAGCGCCAGCTGCCCTGCAGGCCCGCGCCCCACAGGGCCCGGCACCACCGCCACCTTCTTCTCGCAGCGGCCGCAGGCAATTCGCAGCGCCAGGTGAAGAAGAAGCAGGGCGTGCACTGTGTGCTTCGCCACCTTCTGCTTTAGAAGCGCCTCAACTGACCCCCAGGTCAGTGACCCGGCCCACGGATGTTTGGGCTTATTTAAGGGTTGATTAACCACCAACAACCACGAATAAAATCTAATAAAGGCTTATTGACCATCTATTATTGGGGGGCTCACCTTTGGGGGGTTTGGTTAAACCCCCATGATGAAGGGCAAAGTCCGATCTTTTCAGAGACTGATTTGCAATGTGGTGCAACATAAAACTGTGTGTTTTCACAATATTTCGATTGGGTCAAGGATCTTAGTCCAGTTTCTTTCAGAATCTTTCTGAGCAAACATATATAATGTTTTCAAGATATCACAGCATGATGCAGCAACTTTCGTAGTGGAGCGGCTCGGATTTTGAAATACATCCACAATTGCCTGGTGCATTACTTTGAGACCTCCCAAACTCCATGGTGCACTTGAACCATCAACCTTAACCAAGCGGGGTGAGGGCCCAGCATAGCGCATCATTTTTAGAGCATCCCAGCGTCCGCATCTTCGTCCGTGCGCTTGAGCTTGGCGAGTTGTTCCAGCGTCATGTCATCACTGTCGCTTGGTAGATCTCCAACCTGGAAGGCGGAGATAGCCACGGGCCCCATGGGCCATGGGAACCTGAAACATGATGACTGCTTTGGCCAGAAAGGTGACGAAAACTAGAGCCGCCCAAAAAAATCGACGCCATTTGACTCACAAGACATATCAATATCAATGTCAATATCTATATGTATATGTATACACACATATATATATATATATAAACAACTATATATGTAATCATATATAAAAGTATAGCTAAATCACCCTCACACAGCCGGACTAGGGGATTTAAGACGAACCCTCAAGCAGCGGCGGCAGCGATGTTTTGCCACAGTGCTTGAGCCAAATGTAAGTAGCCGAATGGCAAAATGAGAGTGACAATACCAACCTGGAAGGATGTTGAGT
>Ga0126342_10009230_pt1 | contig 17676 bp, 14 predicted proteins | sample Cyp1metagenome_FD_92528 | JGI IMG/M metagenome (GOLD analysis project Ga0126342, IMG submission 92528) | Coral microbial communities from Lord Howe Island, Old Settlement Bay, Australia - Cyphastrea 1 metagenome | ecosystem: Host-associated > Invertebrates > Cnidaria > Coral ... | reverse complement strand
TTGTCAGAGCGGGTGGTGGGTTTGATCATCCCTTATGAAGATAAGTTGATGTTATTCCTTATTCAACATATTTGTCAGAGCGGGTGGTGGGTTTGATCATCCCTTATGAAGATAAGTTGATGTGACTACCCCCTTTAACATATTTGTCATAGGGGTTGGCGGACTTATGACCCCTTATGAATACAAGACATATAAGCTGATGGTATTATATACCCCGTTCCACATGAGTTGACACGGTGATGAACATGATGACAATGTGATGATGACAATGACAATGACGACGACAGTGATGGTGATGATGATGATGATGATGATGATGACGATGATGATGATGATGATGATGATTGTGATGGTGATGGTGATGGTGATGGTGATGATGATGATGATGGTGATGGTGATGGTGATGGTGATGGTGATGGTGACGACGAGACCATGGTGACGCCGATGATGATCATGATGATGATTACTATTTTTATGATTGAAAGTGTGGAGCAGCGTCCGGGTTGGACGGAGCATGTTTGATCAGCGAAACCCCACTTTTATAAGCCATCCACACCATGCACCAGTCAGTGCGTGCCCAACGTGTAGCCTAGCTCATAGCTCCAATTTCAGACTGTATAGAAACCCGCGAAAGATAGATTTCAGTAGAATCTGATTCTAATGTAGTGAACAATGACACTTATAAATCTGGTTGATGGTTATTAGATACTGTTGGACTATATCATACATACCTGCAACCCAAAGGACCATGTTTTCAATTGGTTCATTTCGAGAGTCACTGGATCACCTGCCACCATTTGGGCCATTTGGGTTGGTATAGGGACGCCAACATATCCATTCTTGGTGCAGCTCCAGTTATAAGTGGCTATATAACCATGTAAAAAGAATGGGTTATACCCTCTGGTAAACTAACATAACTATGGACAATCACCATTTTATAGCTGGGTAAATCCACTATTTCTATGGCCATTTTCAATAGTGTTTTGTATGTTTACCAGAGGGTATCCCAATTTTTGGGGGATTTATTTCACCATGGTCGCCATTTTTTGTCTTAGCTTCATCTGCGGGTCAACATCCCTTGGAGGCGCCGTGATGGTCTGCAGCTCAGGGGTGGCGAGCTGTCTGAAAAGTTGGGATACCCTTCGGTAAACATACAAAAAGCTATTGAACATGGCCATAGAAATAGTGGATTTTCCCATTAAACATGTTGATTTTCCATGAAAATCCCCATTGATGTATAATTTGCCTATGAAAAATGTTGATTTTCCATAGTGATGTAAACGTTTCCAGAAGGTAGCCTTAAAATCATCTAAAATCCATGGGTTAATCATAAGTTTCCCCAATCAAATAGCCATAATTTGTGGGTATATCCTATTTTGCCTGATATGGGTGTGTCATGGTGTGTCATTGTTTCCCTAATTGAATCGCCATAATTGTGAGGTACCAGGTACCCCATGTTCAGGCAAACCTATGTCTAGCGACGTGTACCCATGTTTTGAGTGTGTGTGGCCAGCAACGATCGAGACTCAATTTGTCTTAAGCAACAATAAGAAGTGAAACGCAAAACAATAAGAAGTGAATCAAAGTTTGGATTGTTTTACTTTGAATATCAACTGGAAGATTAAACACCCCCATTGCATGGTCGCAGTCATATCTCATGTCATCCCCTCCACCATGGTGACTCTGGGGTCCCTCACCTTTGGAACAGACCCGTATTTCGCCGCCCCGCCGACCCGTGACAGCTGCATTATTTTCATGAAACTTTACAAGCTGCCAAAGCCATCCGAAACCTGATCAACTGGTTGGTGGTTTCAAACATTTCTTATGTTCCATTTCATATATGGGATGTCATCCTTCCCATTGACGAAGTCATATTTTTCAAGATGGTTATTGCACCACCAACCAGATATGATCAACAAATTATCAAATATTACCATCTGGTTATTTAACATAGCCATGGAAAATCACAATTTTTAATAGGTAAACCATCTATTTCCTTGGGCCATTTTCCATGGCTATGTTAAATAACCAGAGGGAATCAAAAAAATATAAAACCTCGTTTCTCAAAGGCTTACTGACTGGAACATCACCACAGTTGTTGGCAGTTCTTGGTGTCCCTTTTTGGTCAACCCCATGAGCATTTATACAGTTATCAGCATTGATCTATGTATGAACATGTTTCGCAAGAAATGCCTACAAACATATGTAAATTAATGTAAATTATAGGTAAATGTCCCATCTATAGAACCTATGGCTGGGCTAGGTATTGTTCCCCCAGTATCTGGAACCGAGCCTCCATTCGACCCCATGTCAACGTTGGATGACAAGCAGAATTTGTTGGAGGAGGCGAAGGCACAGAGCACAGATGGGACTGGAGAGACTAAAAGAGCTGCCAGGCGCCATGAAGGTCAAGAATTTTGAGAGTTCCCAGATGCAGAAACATGATGAAACATGTGGCTGTTATCAACAGACATATAGTATCATATAGTTTTGAGTTCAAAAAAGAAAAGAGTGAACAGATGGCTGATTCTTTCCAGGCATCTTGATTTTCCATCATGGGACACACGGAATGATTGTAGCCCAATTCGCAAAGTTATATTTTGTTAGCTGCTTGGTGGTTTGGAACATGGCTTTTATTTTCCATATGTTGGGAATAATCATCCTAACTGACTTTCATATTTTGCAGAGGGGTAGGTCAACCACCAACCAGTTAGCGGCTGGTTGAAAGCACTGTATCAATGTTGAGTCTTGAGCCAGTCTATGTTCGATGTGAAGCTGGACATCTCTTGCCGGGAGGATTTGTTTGTTTCTGCAACCATGTCTGAGATTGTTTGAACCTACCCTCTGGTAAACGTTTACATAACTATAGAAACTCACCATGTTCAATGGGAAAAATCACTATAAATGGCCATTTTCAATAGCTATGTTAAATTACCAGAGGGTACTTTGTGACAAAACCAGCTTGATCTAGCTTCTTTTTCGAAGATGGTGTCAATTACATTGCTTGAAACATCCGTAAAAAATAAAAAACAAAGCGCATGATACCTCTGGCATTTTTAACATGGAGAATGGACGATAGACAATTTACATCAATCTACCTATTTATTTAAAATGGTGATTTGCCATAGCTATGTAACTTAAAATTGACATAGGGTAGAAAAAAAACACAAAAAAAAAACACATCTGGAAGTTTGGGAGTCATTTGAGGATATTTAAGTCTTCCACAGAAGGTTTTCTGTTTTTTTCTTGCCTGCCAGAAGCAGCTGCATTTGGCTGCACCAGAGACTTGGCTGGTTGCTTTGTTGGCGTTTTTTGTTTTCCGCATGGTCTGTAGAATCAAAATGTCATGTTCTTCGTTCAGGGCATTGTTTTGAGATGTTTGAGCTTGATTTGTTGATACTCCCAGATGGACCCAGCTTCGATGACTCATGATGACTCTGCTTCCATGGACTCAGTTTCCATTGACCCAGTTTCCATGACTCCGTGGGTTTTTATTTTGTGCAGAGACGGACTTGTAGCGAATGCCAGGAAAGCGTAAACCCATGTTGAAATCTTCTGGCGGATGACCCTCCCCAAAGCCATGCTGTTTCGTAGTGACTGCCCCGGCTTGATTTGCTGTTGGCACCAAGCAACATGTGAATGATCGTGAAGATTCAAGATTGCCAACACATGGTCTAATTCACGTTATTCCTATCTATTCGAAGATTTCCTGTCTCCAGGAAGCATCCAGGCATGAATGTACTCAACAACCTGATTATATCTACTCCGATTGGAAACTAAAGATGAATGATGAATATACTTGCATTGTGTATTGTTATTATATATTGTTATATGTAGCCACATTGAACTTTTGTGCCCCTTGATATGTAACTCCGCTCAAGTCAAGAACCGGAATGCCCTCAGGTGTGTCTGGGTCTGGTCACGAACCGGCTGATCATTACAACAGCAGCGACTCAGCTTTCTGATGAAATCAGTTTGGACATGGCTTTGTATGAACATGTATGAACATCTCGTATACCCACGGCTTGCCATTGTGAGAAAATCATGAACAACCAACAACCATTGGATCTTGGGGTACCTTCTTTTCAGACAAAGCCACATGTTTGGAAAAAAATGGAGGTTGGACCATGAGAATTTTAAGTTGGGCCTCACCTGGGTTTAGAAACATCGCTGATCAACTAAGAAGCATCTTCCGATGAGGTTCCCAGCTTTACCAAAGGGCAGCAACAAGCCAAGAGCCCATGAATGATGGGTAAGTTCCTGGAAACACCAAAAAAGAAACATGGGGCATTGCTTTGGGGCAAGCCGCGGCTTTTGGAACTTGTTGGAACTTACCTTATAGCCAGAATCAACATAGGTCAAATAACCCCCAGATGTAGCAAGGCCGAAAAAAGTGGTGAGGGGTTGACATCCAGGACCCAGGATTCGTTTCCAGCTGTTGCTGCTTCTGAAATCAATGGATGACCATCTAAGGGGGTTCTATTCATGTTTGCAGAGGCAGTCGAACCATATTTCTTGGACAATACTATACCAGCACCTACTATATATATATTATATACACTAAAAAACTACCATAATTATGATAATTTATCGTGCGTGCAAACTTTAGCGTGTTCTTTATTAGCATGGAATCGTGGTATATGCTACAAGGTGGCCCCCCGTCTGTTGGTTTATAACCCCACCTTAAATAGTTTGATGCATCTACCATAACCCTACCACAACCCCAACGATTATTGGAGTTATGTTCCCAACTTAGCGTTCACGGACTGGGGCTTCAGCCTGCACATGTATTAACATTAACATGCAAAGTGGGGCCCTTGTATAAATCCGATGATTATTGTTTATGCTACTTATAACTGTAAACCAAGTTGCAACTGGGCCACATTGTAGGCCCTGTCAAATAGGGGGTTGGAAGAATTCATCCTGGCCCATCAGCATGTTAGTAGCCCCTCAAATCCCATTCAATCACCATGTTTGCTACCATAAGTTCGGCATGTCCATAAATAATGAATTCCATAAATCCCATTAAACCCCATTAAGTCACCATTGAATTTCCATGAAATCAGCATTCAACTCTAAAAAAAATCAATCACAATGTTTGGAATGCCATGAACAATGCCATGAAATGCCATGAAATGCCATGAAATGCCATGAAATGCCATGAAATGCCATGGGTACCATGAGGCCATCATCGTAGGACACCGAAGTCAACTGGAACTGGCGGCTGTTGGCTTGGCCATTTCCTTGGCGAATGTCACGGGTTTTCGAGATGCAATTTTTGGGATTTTTTTGCAAGGAGAATGATCGAAGTAAATAGGGATTGATCGTGATTTATACCCTCTGGTAATTTAACATAGCTATTGAAAATGGCCATAGAAATAGTGAGTTTTCCCATTAAAGATGGTGATTTTCCATAGTTATGTTAAATTACAGAGGGTATTTCATAAATGGTGGGAAAATGAGATCTATTTTAAATCTTATTTCAATTATACATACATGATTTATCATCGCACTATGAAAAAAAAATGAACGACTAAATGTGGGTTTACATGGGATATGAATGGGATATCCAACCCAACTTGATATGACATGTGGGTGTGTTTGAAACTGGGGTGTACCCAAAATGGGAATTGTATTGGGGAAAATGATGATAAACCATGATAAACCATTGCAATTCGGGGCACTCTATGTTCAGACAAACCTATATCTTCCCACATACACTCTGGCAATTTAACATAGCTATGGAAAATGAACCGTTTGTGGATCTTTTACTTAAAAATAAAATCTAGATGAATCAACAGACAACCATTTTTATCTATGCCTATACTGAAGATCTGAAGTATATAGTTGAATGTGGAAAATTGTAACATATTCCCATTTTAGTGAGGATGCTTTGGTTGTTACATTATCTATCTACTCCAGGATCACTATAGACAAATGATACATGAGTTTGTTTGAACATGGGAAACCATTAAATGTTGGTTGTATCCTATTTTCATACAAACCCATATGATTCATATGTGTATATATATACAGTGATGTATTTCCAGCATCCAATATGTAGATGTTAGTATGTGTATATATAATACATACAGATATACACAGTGTATATATATATTACACAATACAGAGTACACATAATGACATAGGTTTACATACATATGATACTAACTACCTAATGTTTCTATGTGGGTGTGTTTGACACCTGCTGCAAGATTCATATTATGTTGACGTCTCTCATGTTGAGGGAATTATCCTGTGCTATTCTGTCCATACTCTGGGTGTGTAGTATGATCATCAAACGCTGTTTAGATTCGTTGCGTTTGGCCAAAAGGCTGCAGATAGATATACAGATGCATACAATCATACAGATACAATCTTTCAGCGGCATTAGACTTAAATTGTTGGTGGTCTCAGCTATTTATGTTCCCATTCGATCACAAAAAAACACCTTTTGGATAAAGGATCATCAGTTGACTTTCCAATTTTTTTGGCTATCCAGTGGTGAATGGAGGGAGCGTTTTCGGAGCTGTCGGTCTCCATCTTCCCAGGCTACAGCATTGTCATTGCCGTGGCTGGGACCTTGCAGACACTTGGCGGTCACAACCTGGTTGTTGAGACATGTGGGCACAGGAAGGGGCACAGGTTTTCGGGCCGCATAGTTATAAGAAATTGCTTTGTAAGCCACATCTAACTATCACAAGGGAATTTCCTCCAATGGGGGTACCCCAAAATGGATGGGTATTTTTTGGAAAAGCTTACCCCAGACCACCATTTTAGGACACCTCTATATATATAATATCATTTTTTAAAATGTGCGTTTACATAAACTACACATCTTCCTGAGCCCAGGCATGTTCCAATTTACCAATTTATCGGGAGGCCCTGGCTCCCAGCCTGGCAGGTCAGGCTTGAGCAACTGGCGAAATCGCCAGGACAGCGGTGGAAAGTATTGCTTGTGATATGCTTTGTGTATGTTCATACGATGTGGTTTTAGCCGTAAGAAAAATATGGCAAGTGACTTAAGTGGGACATGTCCTGATTTCAGGCCAAGAAGGGGGCACCAAAAACCTTTCCGAAAGTTGTTCACAAAAAAGGGGCGAAAAGCCCAGGAAATCAGCCGCTGAGGACAGTAGCTGGTCAAGCCTATGGTGCCCGAAACTTTGAGGAGCTTTCCCTCAGTCTCCAGAGGCTCCAGTGGACGAGAGGAAAGGGTTTTGTTGGGTGGAAATGGGCGGTTTGCCATAGTACTTTGATGAGGGAATGTTCTTGTATAATCTTGTATAATCCATGCGTATATTTCTCTATTCATATAGTATACGACTTATTCCATCTTATTCCCATGTTCAAATTAATGTGTTACCTGGTCGGAACTTTGGTCACTCGTAGCTCTTTCTTTGCGCAGGGTATCTGAGACTTGCCATCAGATGGGTTCTCTTTGGACACAGGAGGATGATATAAGATGATAGGATGGCAGTCCCATTTGTTTGTTTCTGTGGTTGACCAAGTCATCCAACCAGCTCAAAACAATTGTCTTACAAAAGTTGATGTGGGGTTTAAAACCAGCCAACAAAAGCAGGATGTAATCCAAAAAAAGGCCGGGAAAAAAAGGCTAAACGCCAGGGTGCTAAGCAGACCTAGCTAGCAACTGAAAGGGTCACCCAAGTACCATATTATGTGCGGTGACCTATATGTTCCTATCTGGGAGTACCTTGAGTAAAATGAATCAATGGATTGGAAGTTTGCCATCAACCAACCAGGATGACAACTTTGAATGACAGTTTTTTTTTTAATTTTGATGTGGCGACTTGGACCCCAAAGTCGCCTTGAAAAAAATCCTGCAACCTGACGGCCAGGTGTATGCTGCTTTCCATGATGATCGTTGCAGTGGTTTCCCTGATTTGGATTAACGGCCGATCACTGCTGATGGCCTGTGGCCGCTTGTCTGATATCTCTTCACGGCAGAGAAAAACAGAGATGATGAGCAAAAATTGGCACTTGTATTGCCTAGAGGACCCTAAGAATCATGATGAATCATGGGAATCTCCTGCATAATGTCCAAGCCATACCTGTGGGGGACATTGACATCCACGAGTCATATGATCAGGGTATCTAAAGATCCAAACTGGGTTGCAATTTGGAGCCATGCCAGTACACGTACTGTGTACATGTGAATCTTGGGTGCCACCGAACCCAAAATCGCCACGTCTAGCGAGTGTTTTTGAAACTTCTCCGAACCATGTTGACCCTGCTCTCAATTCCCCATATGAATTTAAATAAATTTACGTATATGTATATTTATACATAATTGTAATATATGATAAACTAATGACTATATGTGTTTATGATCAACAATAGTATACATAACAAAAATATGTATAATAATATACGTATAATAATAGAATATAAATATACGTATATTTAAAGTTTATCAATATTATATGATATGCACATCCTTATCATCCCGAAACAGATGCTTCAGTTTCCAGCCTGAGCTAATTCCTGTTGATTGAACGATACCCTGAATCCGTGTGGATATCCAACCGGTCTTTCCTGTCAGGTCAGGAGGAGGCTGTGGCATCATTGGCGTCAGAATACCTGAGACTGGGATCATGAAGAGGTGATATATATGTTTTTTTTATACCCTATGGATCCAGCCGTGCCTTCTTAGGGAGTACTTGGGGTATGATGACTAAGGGGTTAGCCGTACCTTCTCAGACAGTGGCCATGGATCCATAGGGATAATAGGATTTGATTGGATTTTATGGTGGTTTGATGAAATGTATTGAAATGTGTTTATTGGATTTTATGATGAAGAGGGATTCAAGATGACTCAACCAACGGAGATGGGGATATGAATGGGGGGTTACCCTCTGGTACTTTAACGTAGCAGAGACATCATCGAACTCAATGGGCAAGGGAAAACCACAGCGATTTTTGAAGTCACCATTGGTCCGAAACATGGGGGGATTGACCAGCCAAAACCATACAGGGATTCTTAAGCCAGTGAACAACGGCTGGGTCGTGAAAATTGTAATTGGTGACTTATCTGTTCCTACGACCAATGGTGGTTCTACTGAGTAGATATCTTGGATCCATTTGGGAAACATAGGGGTTGCTTCATTTGGGTTTGTTCAGACATGGGTTATACTATGTTATACTGTACTAAAGGAAAAACACGTGTTTATAATATGATTTTCTTATATTAGGGAGCTGATATTGGTGGCCTATCTTTAGGTGAATCTACTGTCGCAATCACAGCATCAGGAAAGCACAAAGTACTGAGCATTGTTGAGCAAACATAACACAACCCTGCAAACAGACAACAGATGGGCAGCACGTGTCGTGTTTGAATTACGGTTGCCTTTTAGTTGTCTTTTTTGGTGGTTTGTGTGTGACAGGTTCGCTTTGCATTCTCTGATTGTGAGGGATACAGTTGGATACAGTCTGATCTAGGTGTCTAATCCAACTTGTTAGTTACTGCAGAGTAAGGTTCTGGGATTTTAATGAAAGATCAGATGCACCCTTCTTTTCCACGCTTCTTTGATTCGTCTCTTTGGGTCGTGGGAAAACGACCTTTGCTTCTGTGGAATCGACTTGGAATGACTTGGATGTCGGATTTAACATGGAATTCTAAGAATGAACTTGGATAATTGCAGTATGTGTTGATTGGACATAAGATCTGGTTGGTGGTTTGGAACCATGGAATTTTATGACTTTCCATTCAGTTGGGAAGTTCATCATCCCAACTGACTTGAACTCCATCATTGTTCAGAGGGGTAGGTCAACCACCAACCAGAGATGATTTAGCATGACAATAGCATGACATAATCATGACATAATCAGTCCTCCAATGGTTCTCACAGGCTTCCAGGAACATCCAGGAACGCTTTCGGGAGATTTCCCGCTCTAAGGGCATGGCTCGTTCCTGGCCTGATTTGCTCCTTGGATCAGTCGACCGATGTCTCGGTCGAGATGGCTGGGAAAATCTCTGAAGTTTTTTTTGGTAATTTATTGATGTGTTATCAACTATAGCATACTATAGCTATATATATATAGGATTATATAGGCAAATTATTAGTGCATGTTATACTATCTGGTAATTTAACAGTTTGCTATTAAAAATTGCCATTTATCGTTGATTTACCCATTAAACATGATGATTCTCCATATAGCTATATGTTAGTTTACCAGAGGGTACATGGACAATCAGAAAGTAACCAGCAAAGGATTTTTTGCTGGGCTATCAAAGATTGACCATGGTATGTGGCTATGTGGATGGTTCATTTCCACACCGGCCGTTTGGTGCTTTTGAAATGCTTGTGAACTGCGCCAATATTCGATGACACCATCCCAATCATTGAGGTATTGTTGTGGAATTGGCCATTTGTCCCTTCTCCAATGTTAAAATTACTGAGTTCCAAGTACCAACCAATACCTCAGATTTTGGTTCCACCCCAACTCACCGACTTCGCCGCTTCGAGGTTATACCATCACCGTGGTCTTGGAGAAGTGGTTGGCAGCTCAACGCCTGACAAAGATGCAGGCAACAGGCACCGCGGGTCGTGATGCTGGGGTACTTTTGGAAACCTAGTCATTTCGTCTAATTGTCCACGGATTAAGGGAAAATTTACGGCAACCCCCACATATTTCCTGGGAAAATCGATGGTAGATTTAGATTTTCCCTCAAACCAATCCATTGAAGTTTCAAGCGCTGATGGAGATGTTTGTAGGAAAGATGGGGATTCACCTTCTCAAAAAGCTGGGGGCTGGGCCCCGGGGATTTCCGGGATTTCCTTCATTTGGAGTTCAAAAGATACCGGGTATACCGGGACCCCAGATATCCCCAGAGATTGAAATGGCTTGAAATGGGAGATATGATGATCCGTTGAGCCACTTGGGGCCACTTGGGGCCACTTGGTGGAGCCGTGGCCAGCAGTTCAGGAATTCTCCGGACGTCAAGTTAGTTAGTCCGTTAGTCCCCAAAAATATGTTTAACATATGTTTAACTGAATGATCTGAGTTTGTGGCTAACATAGTTGAACTGAATGATCTGTGTGGCGCAGTTGCAACGTTTTCACCAGTCTCGCGGCATACTGCACCCTGCAGCAATAGAAATGGATTCACTGGAGCAGCCTTCAAAGACTTGAAGAACCACCGGAAACTCGTGATGTTTTGATTCCGGTGTCCAACATGTACATCATTGTTTTAAACTTAGTTGATCCAAGTCAAATGGTTGACTTGAGGATCTTTTGTTCGGACGTCTATCTAATTCATCTCATCTAATCGACTGTATCTTAAGCTATCTTGGAGACGTTCCATTCTGAATCAGCTGTCTCGGAAGGTGGTTTAGTCGAGCTCGCAGGCTTCATCCCTGTGTGTCGCTGGATTTCGCCGTCGTATGGGTCATGTTGATCATGTTGGATGTGTGAAATGGATTGTTTTTTTAATGGGTTATACAGTTTTACCCCCCAAAATAGCTATTTGATGGCAACATGCTGATAAAGTAGTTGAGGGGTATCCTGTTTTCAGACAAACCCAAATGGTGGCATCTATTGCAGGTGATTCGGGAAATGTATAACACTTGTCAGCCAAATGATGATGCTATCATTGTCATCCGGGTATTTTCTTTGTAAAGTTGTTGAAGAATTGCCAGCTTCGGCAGCAATATGGTGAGGACAGGTTGCGTGGAAAACCATTTCATTTTGGGACTGTCTTGAGACAAGGACATCAAAAATAGATCAGCACTATTTGGGGGTTGCAGATTCTATTTGGAAAACCTCCAAGCCATTTGGACGAGTCGCCACAGCTCCAATCAAGCCACCCTGGTGGCACGTTTCGTCAAAGGTTGGTTCCTGGTGAACGTGTGAATCTCGGTGCCATCGGTGCGGCGATCTCCACGTCTTTGGGTCATGGTTTTTTAATGTGTTGCTTGGCCGGGTCATCGATCTTCCAGGTGAGTTGCAGCAGTTTTTTGGCCCAGTCTGTTAGGTTCATGGAAGATATTTCATGAGATTTCTATGGTTAGTGGGGTTGATAAATCATTAACTTACTGGTTGGTAAACATAAGTCCAATCACTGTTGGGTTTATGGTGGATATATGGTTAGTGGGGTTGACCAACAAACACAACCGAGGGGGGCCACCGAAGAAATTCACTTGGTATTTTGATGGAAAAAAGCAATGATAGTAGGATGGTTGTGGGGTTGAACTATACTTGGGATGATTGGTTGAGACGAGTCATACGGTGGATGGAAGAAATCCTGCACCATAGGTGGTTTATCCCATTATTTACAGGCTTTTTACCATCCCAGGTGGTGCAGGATTTCTTCCATCCACAGTATATGAAGCATTTTTGGGGGGATGGGTTGAAACCACCAAGCAGTAAACAAGGCTTGTTTTGGGGTACTCCCTTTTCAGACAAAGCCATTGGATGATGCTTGGAGCAGTGAAACACTCGAAGGTTTGGCATTTCAGTGTCGAAGGTTTGGCATTTCAGTATCCATGATCTTTTATGTTCCCATTGTTTAATGCACCATTTGGAGAATCTACTGGGATTATTATTCATTTTTTGGGGGGTCTCTAAACATTAAGCAAATCCAGGTCTTGGCAAACGTGTTTCTCAACATGAAGAAAGCCAGAGATCCAGCGGGCATTCTTTACGCCATGTGCCAGGCATTGAGTGTCCTGCAGATTTAAGGTACCAATCTCACGCACTAAACTGGTCATTTGTTCAGATCTTAAACCATCCAATTTTAGGGCCTCCTTTTTTGGGGTGAATTCAGGGCATTTTTTTCCTTGATCCTACAACACATCCATGCTGGGATTTTTGCAACACACGGCCAGAGGGGTTTTTCCGCAGATCGCCGTGATCATTTTCCGAGGGATTGTTCGTAGGCCAAGATTCTGTGCCGAGTATCGTCAAGCAACTTGGGAAAAATATACCTAATATGGCTATGGGTCAATACCTATAGATACATTTTAGTGGGATGAACATCCATTTACCAGCTATTTTGGGGTTCACTAGGTACCAGAGTTTTGACCCATCCCCATATAGCATCCTGTAGCCAAGTATCTGGGGTCGGTCATCAATCCACGTTCACAGGGATTCATGTACCCATGATGTTCATCGGGATGGATACGATCGGGGCCGCGGCACGACGAAGTCGCTAAGTTGACGCACATATTTAACTTGGTGAACTGTTGGGGTTCACTAGGGTTCAATAATATATACATATATACATATGATCAAATATATATATATATATGTACATTACTTTTTTTACTATAGTACAATTACATAGTAACTATTACTATATGTTATAGATATATTGCTATATATTGCTATATATTGCTATATACTTATATACCTATATAACATTATAGAACTATAGTACTCAGGGGGGGTGAAACTCGAGCCGCATCACGGGGGGGGGCCTTTTGCCTGTTGGTGAACATCCCAGTTTGGAGGTCTATCCTGTGGTAAAGCTTGAGGTAGCTAGGCCGCTAGGAATTGACTTTCCCAAACGCATGCTGGTTGGTGGTTTGGAACATTTTTTATTTTCCATAATATATGGGATAATCCTTCCCATTGACTAATATTTTTCAGAGGGGTTGAAACCACCAACCACCAATCTTTACTTGGTCAAATGATGTGGATTGGCCATGATTGGCGTTTGTCTTTTTTTTCAAAGACACATCAGCCTGTACATCAAGATGGATGTTCAGACTAGACTAGGCATAGCGATTTGGAACACCAGTTTGGGGCACTACATACCCTGTTTGGACACTGAGGTTGGATGATTTATCAAACGCGACTGGCGCTGCGGTCAAATCATTCCATGAGTTTCCTGGCTGAACATAGGTGCTCGGTTGTCAGGGGATGCTTCTGTGTCTTAATCTCGGACTGGGAGAGTTTTGGGATCGTGGTGAAGTATGGTGAAGTGACATTCTGTGTGATGCGTTCAAGATCCCGCTGTCGGACGGATTCCCTGGCACTGAAAAAATCTCTGTGCCCAAGCTTTGCGCGTCCAGCGCTGGTATGTTGGATCATACTTGGTAGATGTACATGCCCCAACATTAACCAAACACATCCATACTCCATGAAAGCTAATTCGACCTGCTTGTATGTGTTGTACAGAGTGTGGCCCCCAAACGATAGATTCCAATGTTTGTATGGTTTAATATTATACATAATATGTATATATAATATATAATATATATTATATATATAATACACTTAGAATTAAAATTTTGATGGGGCTTATGAATGTTTTTAAACCAACAAACATAACTAGGGGGCCCCACATTGTACTGGTTGCCGCGCAGCGCTTTGCAAGGCTGGCAGGGCCTCTCAAGCTGCTTAGCTGCCTACAGCATAAACCAGCCGGCTGGTCTTAGGGGTTTCCATAAATGGGGCCCAATAGCTAGATGGTTTTTAAGGGACAATCCATCTATCAATGGATGATTTGGATTGATTTGGGGGTACCCCTATGTTACCCTCAAATGGTTTAGTTTCTGGCGTTTCTTATGAATTATGCATGCATCCAGTTGTACCCTCTGGTGATTCAATGTCGTCGGATATCTATGAATTCCCAACAGCAGTCACTCTTGGGTTATAGTCTTTGGGTCTGAGAGTGGTGCGTCGTGTCAAAAAGAGTGCCGCTCCCCAAATTCGGAACATAACTTCACCGCTCCTTCCAGCCCGGAACCTTATAGAACCTGCAGTTAGGTTGCAAAGCTGAGTCAATGTGTCATATTCATCTGGTTGGTGGTTTGGAACATGTTTTATGTTCCATAATATATGGGATGTCATCCTTCCCGTTGACGAACTCATATTTTTCAAGATGGGCACATTGCACCACCAACCAGTCATTCATTTTCCACAGCTATCTCAAATTACCAGACCCATAGGATCCATGTATGCCATATATGGTAACATTTACCATCAATATACCCCCAATGTTAGCATATATACCATACATGGATCCTATGGGAGAGGGTATCACCAAGCTGAACTCACCTCTGAGATCCCGCCTTCGTCGAGGCAAGGTGTGGTCCAACTGGGGCCCGCTGCTTCGGCTCGTGCTGCCCAGCCTGCTGATGATCTCGGTGCCTTGCGAAGTGTAGGAGGTATGATCAAAACCTCTGTTGGTTGATGATGGGGGGGTACCCTCTGGTAAACTAACAGTTTGCGAACTGGAAAATCATGATCTTGAGTAGGCAAATCAACTATAAATGGACCATTTTCAATAGCTATATGTTAAATTACCAGAGGGTATGTGTGTTGATGATCGCAGTATGTTAATGTAATTACCACAATTTACCGAAGATATTGGGGATCATCACGATATCATCATCCATGAAGTGGGAAATCCGTTCTTAAGCAACCAATAAATATACAGAGACGACAGAGGAAGGTTGGGGTATGATTTTATGCATGGTGAGTGCACCTCCATATGTTGTCTCATGTTGTCTCATACAACCACTTTCAACATGATGAAATATATTCTCCGGTAATCAAACATGGAGTGCTGAACAATCTCCATCGTTATTGTTTCATTAAAACCTCTAAAACCTCTAGTTCGGGGGTTTCCCAGCTAGTCACGTCTGATTGCCAGAGGGTATCCGCTTATAATTGGAACTGGACTGCACCCCCAAGTCTCTCTGGAAGCGGTCCCTCAGATATGTTTGTTGGTTTGTAAATGGGTGATTAGTTTGATTCATTAATCGGTTGCCATGTTGGTTGGGGTGTATTCTACTGTGACTAATGTGGTGAAGGCAATCATAGACCATATTGCATTTACCCCCGAATGTTACCATTTGGAGGGTATTATGTTTTTTTTCCACGACAACCAGCTACACAAGAAATCGAGGGTATCTAAGATTTGCTATTACATTCTTCCAACATCGTATACCTCGTTGCACTGTCTCTACATTGCGAGATCTACCAGTTGTTGGCCGTTTCAAGAATGTGTCTCTGGTTTGTAAGCCTGTAAGCGTTCCCCAAATCTGTGAGTGAACATCGCATGGTTTCGTCTCAACCACGCGAGCCTTATAGCCCGAAATTCTTGTCCAGTAAATCGTATCTATCTACATTTGGACGAGTTGAAGGTCACCTGTTTACTGTATAGATATACCATAGGTGGTGTTGGAAATGCTTTTAGCTGGTAAACATCTTCAAAACGAATTGCTATTTTCCCCGCAGCATCGGGAAGTTTTGTGCTATTGACTTTTTTCAGGAATCTTCGATATTTGATCAGACAAACTCTAGTTTCCTGTACATGTTACCTTAAATTATCCCAATGTATGGTCATAAGACATACACCATAACTGCATGGTTCAGAAAGCCACTTGCTGTCGCTGAGAAATGGTGGGCAGCTGAAATTCTGGTGCTGCTGTCTGGCACACTGCACCGAGCTCAGGCTTGCTTTGGCACACTGACGCGTGCAATTCTGTCGTTGTTTCATGACATGGGTGCGTCTGGAAATGGGGTATACTGTACGGTATACCCATAAAAACATAGCATTAAAAAATAGCGATTTGTTGCGAAACTGATGATAAATCATGGGATTTTGGGGTAGCCCCTAAATATCAGACAAAGCCACATCAAGACATGTCTAGACCCTCCAAGTACAGAGCATTTTTGGTGTGTTTATCCCATAATTTTGAGTACTTTTACCATTTTTTGGTGCCACAACGGCTGGTGTCTCAACGGTGGATATTTCATCATCAACATGGGGATTTAACCAAGAAGATTAATATGACATTCTACGAATACATGGTTGACGCATTCCATTGTGGTTTGACATTGTTTATGAACAGTCAACACTATTAAGTGAACTTTAACTTTAAACATTTGGCTCATCTTTGGTCTTGAGATGTACATATACGTTTGTAGTAATGGGTATAACTATGATAATAACCTTCAAAAGGTGGGATATAACCCCTACAACTATGGCTATATATATATATATATATGCGTGTATATAATATATATATATATATGAGCTATGTTAACATCATTGAACCACAGAATTCTGCAGCTGTGATTCTTCTCTCACCTCCCTTTGTGCGACTCCGCGAGGCATCTTTGGCGGCCATGGCCATCTTCAGCAACACCTGCAGCCTCTGCGCCATGCCCCCCTTGAGTCTGGGCTCCGCGTCGTGGCCCGGCGATTTTTAAGGGCAGATGGGAATCTCGAACGATACGAACAGTTAAAAGGAATCTGTAAAAAAGTATGTAATATATTGTAATATCATGTTACTATACTCTATATATATATATATACATATATGGTAATATAATTATATATTATTATATATAATGTCAAGTGAGGATTAATGATACCCCCAGGATTAATCAACCACCACTGCCCCCCAAAAAAAATGTAATTTAAAAACAGGTGGTCCCCCCAGATTAATAACACCCCCCGATTAAAAAACCACCAGTGCTGAAATCCATTTTTTAATCCAACATTTTTTATTTCCAATTCTATTTATTTCCATTTGTTTTTTTACCTTTTTTAAATCATCATTGTTGTACTTAAGGTTTTAGTTGATCATTGAACATTTCAAAAAACAACTATTCCCCAAATGATCGATTTCTAATTAAAATCTTTATAAAAATCATCAGTTTGGATAGCTCCCAAAGGGTACCCCCCATGAGCCCATGTCCC
>Ga0126342_10009229_pt1:5000-17676 | contig 17676 bp, 17 predicted proteins | sample Cyp1metagenome_FD_92528 | JGI IMG/M metagenome (GOLD analysis project Ga0126342, IMG submission 92528) | Coral microbial communities from Lord Howe Island, Old Settlement Bay, Australia - Cyphastrea 1 metagenome | ecosystem: Host-associated > Invertebrates > Cnidaria > Coral ... | reverse complement strand
TCGCAGCCCTCGCAGCCCTCGCAGCCCGCGGAAGTCCCAGTCCCTGCAGTGACCGCGGCGGTGCAAGCGACCGCAACGGTGGCAGCGGCCAAGGCAAGCTGCCGGGGACTTTGACCCACAAAAAAACATGTGCTTTTTGGGGGCAACAAAGATGCGAACAGCGGATTTGTGTGGATTTTGAAAATTCAAAGCTTTGGGATGTTTTACATGATCAAAATGGAGTTTGAAGCATTTATATGCCCGCGACACGGGGTGTTTACACATCACTTACATAGCAAAAATACGCGGATTTAACCAACATCGGTTTTTATGAGCCAGACTTGTGATGTTTATCAGCCACACTAAGTTGTTTTCTTTAATCATACTTTAGCCAACAAGAACGGAGATTGAATCCACACAATTCATAACTTAATTGTGGTACATGGGATTCAACCAATTTTGCCATTAGAATCAAGGATATTGACCAACCACAGTTGAGGATAAGCAACCGAGAATTTTTTGCGATATCAACTGGTTGTGGTGTGTTTAAATTACGGAGCCGACCCCATGATTTTGGTTGCTTGCTCAATCAAGCGGTCCAATGTCATGTATTAGTTGCTTCTATTCAAATCACATGAAATCTCTATTCCATTCCTAGCTGCTGTGGATATTTTGGGCCTTGACCACCATAGATCAGTTGAAACCACTGGATGTTCAGTGGAGCTTTGGGATGATCCCTGGTTAAAGGCGCTTCCGGCCACAACTGCAGCGTTGCGGATCCCAAGTGGAGGGGCGAACACTGCACCGGAGCAGTGTTCATGGTCATCCCACTGGCAGGTTTTAGGATCCCATTTTACCGACGAAAGATGCATGATGGGATGATCATACCCAATATACCATAGTTTGATATAGTTTGATGTCTATATGGAACATTATGGAACCGTTGGGGATGGGTAAAAGTGCAAGACCTGGATAACTCGCGGGGACCTATCCATCGATGTCTTGCAGGACTCATTTTCGATCTCTCATCATTCTGACTTCTTGTAGCGCCTCTCCACCCGCTCCACGTCCCCCAAAGAATTGGCTCATGTGTCAGGCCAAAAAAGCGCTCCGGCAGCAAGGACAGCATAGGCACAGACGGTCATTGACTCATTGACTGTTGGGCTGAAGAGTTGGTGGTGCAGAGCTCTCTCAGAGGAAAGTGTTCAATGCACAGGTCATTTTTGAGACAATGCTAGATATAAAATGATATCAATCACATATGTCCATTATGTTCCATTATGGAATGGTACACAATACAGCTAGTGCTACTCAAGTAGACATCTCAGCACTTGAGTTTGCGGGAAGCTTTGAAGGATGGGGTGCTCATAAGAGGGTCTATGAGAAACGGGTTTGTCTGAAGAGTTTCAAAAATTGATGCTTGATCAATGTTGATCATCATTTTCCCCATAAAATTGCCATTTGAATTCATTTTAGGCATTAGATGGTATTAGGTATTCCCCATTTTCAGACAAAGCCAAATAACATTCAAGACAAACAAGAGAGAACCTGCAGCCACTGCGCCAACCCGTTGCAGGTTCTTCCCAGTATTCTGGTCTTGACGGAAGTGTGCAACCTTTGGCAGGCTCTTCCCAATATTCTGGCGTAGGAGGCAGGGCAACAGGGCCATGGAGAAAAACATGGTTGAAATTTCTCAGCATGCAGGTTGGGTACATCTTGAATTTTAGCATATCGCGATATATTGCAATATATTGCATAGATGTGGCTGACCCTGCATTATTCCAGCCACTCATTTCCATGACATCGGTATCAGCTGAGTTGTCGACAATTCACAGCTGCAGTGATCTCGGACCAATCTCACTGATTGGATCTACTGTAAGACAAGCAACATCAACCAACACCAACCAACATGAACCAACTGAATCCTATTGACATTTGAGCACATCCTACTGATCTGGCACTGAATCGCTGAGGGGATCCTGTTCCAGCCATCCAGAGATGGGAAGGGGAGAAGGAGATGAAGGACGCCCTTGGGACACGAATCTGGCGTGAACATTCGGCAACAGCTGGACTTACTATGACTTACTACATAATTTCTATATTTGTTCAATATGTTCAATTTTGTTCATTGTTTCTGGTGGTTTGATGGACAGCTTGAATTTTCAGCCTCAGGCATGATCCTTGATGTTCAAACATTTTGGGTCAGGAGATGGCAGAATCCTTGCTCTGGGCTCAGGACAATGTGCCAGGCAGTTTCTGACGGTAAAACTGCTGTAATATGATGTAAATTACGACAGAAGTGTCATTCCGACCAGCAACAAATTCAAGTGAATCTTTTTTGAATGTTTCACGTTGAACGTTTGCAGCGTTGAACGTGCACAAGCTACGCCTTTCATCTTCTCAGCCTGCTCAATGGTCGGCCTCTGAGGCCTGTGGTGAAAGTACCCACACATGAGCAGGCATGGAAGGGCTTTGTGTCCTGGGAGAGACCTATAAAAGAAGTCCGCCATGATTCTAATATATCATAGTCTATATATATATATATGACACCTCAATTCTCGTTTGAATCTGGTAAGACCGCCCACAAACCTCCTCTTGGACACATGGTTTCTACCTGTTTCTACCAACCACCTTGGGCAGAATTGGGCTACAGACAGAGCCCAACTACCACTCCGTATTGCAGATAAGAAGAGGACATAAGAGGACACCAAGGGCCAGAATGTTTCTATCATCAGGATGCCTCCGGTACTGTATATCCATGGTGCATCAAGTTATATCATATAATTATCAATATATATATATCATATATCAATATATATCATATATCAATATATATCGTATATCAATATATATATATATATATATATCACATATCATATATCACATATCATATCTTCAATATTTATGTCATGTATCATATATCACAATTTAACATATCATAAGATATCCATATCCAGTGGACCCCTCGCAGGTACAGCGATTGGCAATGAGGGATCCTCCTCCTGCAATTTGGGCTGTGGAACAGGCAGAGTTGAAGCTGGTGGGATATCCCTGGAGATCGCTGGGAAATCCCATGAAGATATGGAGGTTTTAATGGGAACATGTGGGAACATCATTTGGATGTGGGTCAAAATGGAAGACCATTAATGGGACCACAGATGTGAATGTCTAGTGACTAGTATTCACCATCCATAATTTTGGGGTACCTAATTTTGACCCATACCCATTTGATAAAATGGCAGATACAATGTGGTAGGCCCCTGTACCCCCTGGTAATTTATCAGTTTGCCATGGAAAATCACCATTGATATAGGTAAACCATCTATAAATGGACCATGTTCTATAGCTACTATGTTGAATTACCAGATCCCAAATCCCGTAAATTTTACAAAGCTCCAATGTCTTGAACGTTGCATTTTGTTTGCCTTCATAAGAGAGATCATAGGCACAAGTTTAGCAATAGAATAGCATCATCGTGCAATTGGCGCCGGGGGTGATTCCAGAGCGTTGCCAGGCGATTTGGTTGGGCGGCGAGAGTGTGGAACATCTCGGTGGCAAGGTGGGGCTTCACATGGCGCCATGATGTGATGAGGGATTGAAGCTGCAACACCTGGGTGTGTCTGAAAATAGTGTACCCCTAAACCCAATGGTTAATGATCATTATCCCTACTAAATGGCTATAATTGGGGGTATACCCCATTTTCAGACATACCCACCTGAAGAATTATCATGTCCCAGAAATCTCATATTTTTTGACATGTGAGGATGAGAAAGTCCTCGCTAAGCTACCTACCAACCAGTACAAGGGGGAATGCGACTGGTCTCCGAATGTCTTCAACTTTCATCCTTGTCTCAATGAAGTGTGACCTTTGGATCCAAATAAGTTGCAGATAAGACTTGACCTCCGAAGTCAATGGAACCATCCTCCAAAACACACGTACTGTATACCCTTTGCTAATCAAAGATGGCGAAAATCAAAAATATCAAGATTCACAGGGGATTTCCCATGGTCATGTTTCAAGCTGCCGAAGGAGCCGAAGGATCCGAAGGGTAGATGTATCGTGAATTGAAATGATTTGCGACCACGGCCCAGTTTGGCTCAACTCCGTGCAGTGCTCCGATCCCCATTGTCCTTCACCGATGATGACGACGCCACGACGTTTCGCTTTCATCTTTCCCATGGCTTCAGGTACAGGGCCGGGAACCCGATGGGAGCGTGGGATTTACCTGGAAGATCCTGGGCCTGGAAGTATCATGGCTGATATTGAAACATCATTGAAGGATACGAAAGACATCCATCATTTTGTTTGCAGGTCTTTGCAAGATGCTCACGGATGATGGAATGGCTAGCTGATTTTTTGGAAATAGAATATACATTACTGTATAATTGTATACTGTATTACATGGGGATCAAACATCGGCAAACACAGCATAAAGTCTTACAGAAATCGGCACCAGCTGCATATTAATAGATTCATCAATGCCAACATGTGCGACTCACCTTCAACTTTCGACCATTCAGCCCCGTACCATTCACCACCTATATTTCAACCATCCTTGCCACTGAACCATCCAGCCAATTTGCTGTCTGGTAGGCCATCCTGTTTCAACCAGGATCAACCACTCAACCAGTGCCAAACAACTTCAAACACGCAAATTCAGCAACTTAACATAACTGAATCACATTTCGACCATTTCAAGCATTTGAATCCATTTGAACCATCTCAATCAATGAGATTTCACCAAGCGTTTTACAAAACCTTTCCAAACCTCAGCTGTCGTTGTCAGGTCATTTGAATCCGTCGCTGCCTGTCTCCCGGGCCCTAGTGGATGGAGGTGGGAAATGGTGGGAAAAGTGAATGCAGTCCGTAGAGTTTCAGACCATAAAATCTAGTACAGTACTGGTACTATAGAATACTATAGAATCCCAATTTTTTTGTGCATTAAATACGTACAATACGTTAAATCCCCATAGCTTGTAGCTGCATTCCAGTTTTGTATCCCCATTTATGGTGCCTAAATAGCTTAAATCAGGAGGCGTGTTGATATTTTGCCTTGTGGTTTCGTACATGTTTCTCCATTTTTCCCAGTTTTTTTTGTCGATTTTTTCAAATTTATGTTGCGCCTATGTTTGATTTATGTGTGTGAATTTGACCCTTTTATGTTGTGGTGTAGAGTGGGGTGGGGTGGGATGTTAATGTTCAGTTGAGATACAACTTGCGTAGCCACGCCAATGTGCCTGTGGAGCTTGCAGATTTGGCATCAGACCATAAATGATGAGGTGAAAAAAATGAGGCGTAGGCGGCGTCGGCACAGCCTTGCCGGCAGCCTGATTTTGAACCTCCCCTGTAATTAACAACGAGACAATGATCATTTTACCCCAAGGCTAAATTCCAGCGAGTGACCAATCAGGAGAATCAGGTCTCGAATACCCATCCAAATGGATATCTTTGGTGAACTGTCAGATATTGTGGATTTCCCCAGTGAAATCCCTCCATTTTTTCCCTCCGTCAGGTCATGAGGTCCACTACCTCTGCCGTGAGCAGATGCGCGAAGCCATCGAGGGCACTGGAGCCACCTTCCATGACGAGGTGACGGCCATGCCGGAGATGTATGAAGGGCGTACACCAGACATGTGCCTTGAGGGAAATACATGGCTTGGATGGAGATGTGGAGAGGCTATTTTCATTAGTTTTTATTATTATTATTTTTTTTTTGCCTGGAAACTTTACATGCCAAGGAATTGTCGCATACTAGAATAAGATATAATGTAAGATAGAATAAGATATCATAGGATAATATATATATATATAGCAATAAGATATGATAAAATATGATAATATATATGATAATAAGATATATCATAAGATATATAACAATATATAATAGGATATAATGGGATAACATAGGATATAATAGTATATAATAGTATATAATAAGATATAATAGGATATAGTAGGATATAATAAGATATAATAGGATATAGTAGAATATAATACGATATAATAAAATATAATAGGATATAATAGGATATAATAAAATAGAATAGGATATAATAAAATATAATAATATGTAATAAGATATAATATATATATATATATATATGTATACTGTAAGTACAACATGGAACAACATACCACTGGTGTAAATGTACAGAATACACACAGAAAGGCTGACTTTTTTGTCACCGAGGTTTGGAGCCTTGACAGATGTCACCAAGGAATACGGCTTGGAAGATGACTCTTTGATGGTAGCTATGTGTAAAATCAAGGAGATCATGAGTGAAACCTGGCGCATAATTAAAGCTTTTCTGACCAAGCAACCAAAGTTTATTCCATTTCACTGGGTCATTCACATTTATCATGAAGTGAAACCATGAATTTCTGAGCCACTTTAACAGGGAATCTACAGATAAGTGTTTTATTTTTTCCCTGGGCCGCTGAAGCATAGCAATTCCAAGGAAATGATGCTTCCAGGTCTCTTGCGATGGCTTAAAAGCGTCAATGCCCAAGTAGTGGTGTGCTGCCCACTGCTGAACCGCGAGGCCTGTTGGGGCGCCCAGATCACCGGCATTCCCTGCGTGGGTTTGATGACCACGGCGGGACCTGGGAGCATGGCCCATGCGATGAAAGACTTTCTGGAGAAGATGGGGATGACCGTCGAGGAATGCCTGGAACACCGCAAGAACTACCAGCCACTGCAGGAGTGCTTTGAGCGCTTGCGATCCAAGTGCCCTGGTGGCCAATGGCGTCAACATGGCACGGATGATATGTTGTGTTCTTAGCTTAGAGAAACACCTTCTGGGGTCACCAACCTAAAAAACATGGTTTCCAACTGTTTTGCAAAGAACATCTACTGGACGCGGGCGGCCCCTTCAAATAGGAAAGCTGGAAACACACAGAAAGGAGACTACACGTACATCATTGCCATGTGTTCTACCAAGGAAATCACAGTCCTTCCAAAATCCATCGCAAAATGGACACTATTCAATCTTGATCCAAAATGTTCACCAAATTTCACCAGTCAATCCAACATGATGCAACATTTTAATACATTTAAATAGATTTCAATCGTCTCATCATTTTCATGGCCATGGGACTATTTCATGGGATTTCCATGGCACTCTTAATGGAATCCCCATGTTCCGCAGGCATGGCATCCCAGTCCTATCCAGGTATGGCATCAAGGTGGCCTACAACGATGACATGGAGCCTTGCGGCAAATGCTCCGTGGCCATTGACTCCGCCTTCACCTTGGTGACCACGGCAGAGTTCTTGGCGGATCCAACGCCTAAGGATCTCCAGGAGCTTTATGAGGCAACTATTACTATGTGGGGTGGTTAGGGGGTTGGGGATGTTGGGGAGGGAAGAAGAAGGGCAATAGCGTCCTGATAGGATCAGCTAGAGCGTCTTCCCAGGCTGCAAGCACTAGTTTTCCTCGGCCAATAGCCAGTCAGCGCAGCGCCTAAGGTACAAGCTATATTACTCTATATCTCTCTCTTGAGCCTTGACAGCGTATATAAACTGTGCTCAGTACTCATACTATGCCCTGGTAGGGTCGAGTCCAAAACAAAAACGCAGGCACAAATTCAAAGGCAATGAGTTGAGCACTACGCATTTTCGTGCCCAATTCAGAGTAAGAGTTCTAGCTGGTAAACTAGATTACACGTTGGCTAATCAGCAAAACTAGCGGAGAGCGCGCAGTGGATTCTATACAAAATGACGGAGCGCTAGCGACATTGATTGCGACAAAGTGTCCTAAAGACATGTCCTGTCGAAGTGAAAAACAGCGGATTGCGAATTATTTTTTGACAATGGTGCGCAATGCACGGTCGATCACGGCAAAATGCTCTATAGGTGGCAAGTTCTCTCCAAACGTAGGTGCAAGATTTAGAAATTCAGGTCAGACGAAAAGCAATTGACCAAAACACGAAATACACGGATGAAATTCGGATCTCCAAAGTCGCTCATTCAAGCAGACAATGGACAAATTTGGAGTTGGTATAAAGTTCATTCACATCAGAAATTATCTGCTCGGCAGAAAATATGTGGAGACAAATGTGATATCATCTCTTCGTTAAAGTTAAAGAATATAGTATGTATCAGCAAATGAAAAAGACGAAACTCTGTACACAGGAATGGTATTATCTCTCTGTTGTAAGAGTATTTACCATTTTGTGCAAAAAGAAATCAGCTCACAGAAAAACTGTACAGAGCAAAATCATCTTGTGTTATCTTCTCCTTTTAGCAGTATACACTCTCATTTGTACTTCGGTCTCCATTGCCATGTTGACGAAGCTGCGGAGCCACCATAACCAGTGTTGGAGTCTTGTGTCCACGTGCCTCTGCCATCCCAGTTGTCCCATGATTCGTCCAGTAAAAGACCATCACCAAAGCCTTGGCCCTTGCGCTTGTTCGACTTCTGAATATCCTTCCTTCTTTCCTTTCGTTGACTCTTCTTGGCTGGAGGAACATAGGCATGTTTTTCCTTCCATCCCATGTCAGAAGGCTTCAAATGAGCAAGAAGCGGGTTGTGCGCATCAGTGTCAGTTGGGGCAACCATGAAGATGGTGTGGTCACAAGATAAACAGGTTTCATTGACTGAAAAAGAAAATTCTCCACCATCATGTGGTCTTGATCATCAAAATCATTGACGTCCTCCTCAAAAGCTAACCTTGCGTGTCCCCATTCACATATGGACCATGCAACATTCGCCAACACTCTCAGTTTTCTTGGCCAGTTCAGGAGTATAAGTTTCGTTTCGGTTTTTACTCCTCTGAGAGTTTTCGCCAAGAATACGAGGCCCTTGTAGCAACAAGAAAAAAAGTGTTTAACCCTAACGGCCGGTGCCTTTCCGTAATTCTTTATCGTCGACTGAGTGGCTGTATGAATCATACGATCGATCCAAAACTGAAGCTAGCTGACTTCATATGATGGACAGCCTCCGACCTTCGGAGTTGCAAGGTAGCAAACTTTATTTCCGTCGCCTGCGATCACGTCAACTTGGAAACGGATACACTCCCAAGACATACATGCAAGAATTTCTCCGCAGATTCCTTGCGACTTGGAAATATTTTTCTTGTCCGACGTGATAGACACACACACATGACACATGGACATCCTTGCTCGAGTGAGGGGCTCCTCTTCATCAGTGTCTCTGTTCAAAGCTGTGCCCCACAAAATCTCAAATATTTGCCCATGATACCTATCTGGCACATGTGTCATCTTCACCTGTTTTGTAACCATCAATTTGTCGAACATATCCGTCTCTTCCCACACGAGCAGCAACCATAAGGTCACGATAATCATTGAAGCATGTGATGAATTGCTCCTCTTCAAGTAAGAACCTGTAAGGATAGAGGCTTTGCGCCTCGCAATTTGCAAATAAATGTGCTCCCAGATTCTTGACAACGTCGATCAAGTAGTTGTTGAACTGTGGCTTGTCCCCTATCTTCTCATGGTCACGGTCAGTCTCATAATTGATATGCGTTTCACACTTTTGAAGCTTCTCAGGCAGTGGAAATTTGTTGAAACGTGACCTACACCAATTTCCTAAGTTCCAAAACGCCAAGGAAAATTGTGGTGAGGATCGATATGGAATTATCGATATGGATAGTCCAAGTAATTCTGGATCAAACATGCCAGCTCCCAAATACCGTGATGCAAGACACTGAAGGACTACGCAATATGGTAAACAACCATGTCGCTCCCCATACTCACTCACAGTGAGAACACTAGAAAGAGTCTGGAAGTCATCTACTAACCGTTTTCTCGGCTTCATCTGTCAATCGCTCAACGGATTCACGTGCTCGAAGATGAAGACGAGGGTCTGAGCAACCATAGACTGCATCCTTGCGAAGGTCCTCTAGCAATGACAGTGGGTGTTCATCCTTTTGTCTGGCAATGTAAGCTTCCATCAATTGCTTGTCAGAATCGGTGTACCAGTGGTCTTTGTGTGGTTCACTGGTCTCCCTGTATTTTAAAATGCCACAACATGTGTCGATGCTGACTTGAAGCTGGACAACCTTGATCGTAAAAACCTGACCATTCATCATAGTAGTTGTTGGTAAAACACTTGGAAAGCTCTCGAAAAATTGAATCATCTTCATTTCCAGTGATATCTTGACCATGATAGAAACGTGTGGCAGGTTCTTTCTTTGGAGCCGTGTCATCATGTTGAATATAATCTTTCTTCCCCTCTGGTTCCTCTCCCTTCTTAGAGCTTCCAGATGGAGCTGGTGCCTCTTCCTTTGAAGAGCTTCCAGTCTTTTGATCAGACAGGAATGAATCATCTGTCTGCATCTCCGTGCTCACCTTCTCAGGTGGTGGCACCTTAGGCCCTCAGCTTCAGCTTGATCATCTTCGACATCCATGTCTTCTTCTTCCTCTTCTTTTTCTTCTTCTTCTGCTTATCTTCTTATCTTCTTATCTTCTTATTTTCTTATCTTCTTCTCTTCTTATCTTCTTATCTTCTTCTTCTTCTTCTTCTTCTTCTTTTTCTTCTTCTTCTTCTTTCTTGGCAACTCTTTCCATGATTCTCTTTTTGAGATTATTGTCATAGAGTCATACATGTTGAGCCATTGGATGGTACATTCAACAAGTGCATCGTCTTCTATTTCCAGAATAATGTGTTTGTTTTCACGACTCAAACATTCAACAGTACCCTTGGATTCTGGGTCACCTTGGCCTTCATCATCTTGTCGTCTTAGCGGAATGTTGGGATCATCTTCTTCAAGATCAGGATCATCTTCTTCCTCAAAGGAGCTTTGATTCACATGCTTATTCTCCTGCAAGACCTTTTTGATATCAAGACGTAGGTCGTGATACTGTTCATCTGTAATGCCAGTCTGTGATGAAACTGGAAAATATCCAGGAAGGCGCATTGAGATTCATGAGCCATGTACTCCATCATCAAGACCATAGCAAAAGAACCAACTTGATCACGATGTGACAGTTCTCTTTCTGGATCTCTATGATCGCCTCTTAGGACATTCTGAGACTTGAATGCGCATGTTCTCAACAGCTCTCGGTGTTGTGGCTTGAGCTGCTGAATCATGAAGTTACCATACCTTTCCTCAGGTGTGCGACCTCTTGGCAAAGGTTCCACCACAGGCATCTCTGCATCATCAGAGCGTCTTGAGTGATGGGATGCTTCCTCTCCCTTTTGAGAGCCTACATCTTCTGCTTTCTCTTCCTCTTGAGGTTGAGGTCTGATACTGACTTCCAGAGTTGGTAAGGAATCTTCTTCTTCCTCTTCTTCTTCGCCATCACCTTCCTGCATTTCAACATCTTCTGCATGACCTTTTGGAATCTGCACAATATTGTCTCGAGTGCCAATCCAAACATAGCCCTGAAGTTTGGTAGATGAGTGAAATTCACCTGCGCCAATATCCTTTGCTTTTGTTCTCGCACGTGCAGATTGATGGAAGGCTTCATGCTGAAAGAACTGATTGTAAGCTTGCTCAACAAAGAAACTGTATGACTGGGCAGCCATCTCCCTCCTACTCTCGAAAAACTGGAAAAGTTTCTTGTAGGCAAAGTCGACATAATGACAGAAATCACGAGGTGCATCTCTCAGATGCAGTTCAATGGCCAGGACCATCAGCTTGGTGGAAAATGAAAAGTGGGATTCTGGATATGGAATGGCTGTTTCTCTGTTCATGGGAACTGTGAAAATCAGGTCGAGATGTGTCATACCCAAACATATTCAGCTGAAGTCCCACTATAGGGTTCCATCATCATCAAACTTCTTTCGACAGAAATCACCCCAAAGCCGATCATTGTCTCTGATCAAATGATCCAGATGGATTTGGTAAAACTGGAATACTGCTTCAACTAACCGTTCCATGTCTTGTTGAATCTGTTCATCACGCTCGCACAAGATCCAGTTCTCTGACCAATGTGCTCTGTCAATGGCAAATCGGTCTTCCCATCCTGGTGGTTCACCTGCGCCTCCCATCCAGTCTGTGCGTTGATTCTGCATTCTGTCAGAAAATGATCAATCATTTTGTACTGACCTGTTTTCATGTAATAGGATCTTAATCTGCCCATTTCCCAACTTCGTCCTGTCCATGGAAGCTTCTCCCAATCAGCTCGTCCTATTGGCTGTCTTCTCAAGGCAACTCTTTGAGGGGATAGAAAAAATGCCCATTCTCTGAGAGTAGGGTCGGATCCAAAACCAAAACAAGGGGTGCAACCGGGGACATGATCATCATGATATGATGTTCTCAATATGATATAGTAGTGCTTATTGTGGACCATAGGGCCATTGGGATCAGGGAAGCGTTTTGCTGGAGTGATATAATGGAATATGACAATAGTCAGTGTCTTTAGACGCTCCACATTATCAGTTTGATAAGACCCCAGGATGCCATAGAATTCCCATATGATCAGTTTAAGTGTTTGATCTCCATCATAAAACCACGATAACTACCAGATCATCAATTTTTCTTCCCATCATTTCTCCAAAAGATAAAACGCAGAGTTTCTTTCACAGACACCCTGATGCCGAGGCAAAGCACACCAAATTCATCTTTGTTGGGCCGCTGCTGGACAAAGCCGGAGCCAAACGTGCCGCAGGACATAAGTTCACCATGGAAAAAGGGACCCACGACGAAGCCGCCGGGAACCCCGCGGTGCCCGAGTGCGACTGGGCGATGGTTTGTTGGCGTCCATTGGAGCTACCCCGTTGATGCTTT
>Ga0126342_10009228_pt1 | contig 17677 bp, 15 predicted proteins | sample Cyp1metagenome_FD_92528 | JGI IMG/M metagenome (GOLD analysis project Ga0126342, IMG submission 92528) | Coral microbial communities from Lord Howe Island, Old Settlement Bay, Australia - Cyphastrea 1 metagenome | ecosystem: Host-associated > Invertebrates > Cnidaria > Coral ... | reverse complement strand
CCATTCAGAAACCATTCAGAAACCTTGAGACTGGATGAGACTGGACGTCTCAACGTTTTCAGGCTCTAGCGCGGTTTTTCTCATCGATGATGTCTCCTGCAAGAGTGGCTTGGCCATGCTTATCATGCTTGCGTCAAAGATGTCAAAGTTCAGTGTCACTTTTGGTCATTCCCTGTCTTGGTCTCACGATTTACTTTACGTATTATATTTATGTGTTTGGCCTCAATAAACTATACGTAACTAATACGGAACTATATTGGATTGAACTGATTGGTCGAGGCATGAGACGGTGATACCACGGGATCACAAATGACCTGAGGCAGCGACCTTGACTGTATTTATGTCGCAGCCAACACGCTGGTGGGGGGCCAAGATCAGTGCCAAGAAAAAAATCGGGCTTGTCGGATGTCGTCGGATGTCGGTCTGAGCAAGTCAACTACCCCAGAGCTCAGTGAAAGTCGTGAAAGCTGGTCTGAAATTCTTCAAGGACAAGGACAAGAGGAAGGCTCTCTCAGTGCTTCCAGACAAGGCCGCAGAATCCGTAGAGAGCAGCTTCAGAGTTTGCAGATGCCGATCTGGCCGCAATCCGGAGGATTCCAGGGTACAAGGTAGCTTGAAGTCCTGCCGGAACAGAGATCTTTTGTCACAAGAAATTGCAAAGTGAAAGAAATCCGACTGTGTGCCATTCCAATCCATTCCATGCTCATTCATTATATTCATTGTTTCATGGTTTCATATGGTTTCATATGGTTTCATATGGTTTCATATGGTTTCATATGGTTTCACTGCCTTGCTCTCCACAGGCATTGGCGCGTTTTCAGTTCCTTGAAGCGGTAGTTCGGCTGGCCTTTAAGAGGTTGGCGATCTCACTACACCTGCTGCACTGCTGCTACCTTGTTACTGTGAATCTTGTCAAGTGGATTTCTTCACGATACCTCTGCCGAGATTTGCGATTGTATCGGGAGAGCGACATTATGCGACATTAGTTTTGATTTCATTTGGACCTGACAATGAGTTTCAGAGCGGGAAACCCTGCCCTTTTCTGCGACGTGTGATTTATCGGGCAGGTTCTTGCGGGCCGGTCCTGCAAACTCCAGTGCTGAGGACATGAAGGGAGCTATTGATGCTCTCCAGGACCCCAACAAAGCGTTGACGTTGAAGCGTTTCAACATGTTTCAACATGTTTCAACATGTTCCAACTGATTGCCAACTCCGATTCCGTGCTTTCAACTGATTAGGAAGTTTTGCACTTGGGGGAAGAATGCTTTGAGAAGCGTCGGACGCTACATGTCTTCACCTCGGCTGCGACCACGCTTTGATCTTTCTTGCAGGCACAATCCAAGCTGATCCATCGCATAGCCTCGCTCTAAGGAGTGCCTTTTTACAGAAGAGTGCTGCCTGGTGTATCGAGACTTCCAGGCCGATGATCGATGCTCACAGCATCCCACAGCACACTATTAAATATGAGTCAAAATCTCTTGTTGCGATTATATAATCCAAGAGTCGTCGAGAAACTATTTGCCAAATTTTGCCAAAAGGTTGTCAAATCGTCTTACTCTTCAAGCAATTTCGTACACCTGACTGTCATTGACAGTGCGAGCAGATTTGTCTTGGCTGAAGCCCTCCACAGGAACACCTCAAGGTCATCTACGAAGGCTTTACGTCTGGTTCCCAGAGGGTTCGCAAGGCACTACGTGTGACAACGATCCAAATGCATCCAAATGCGTTATTTCAGTGTCATATTAGGCATTTTGAAGAGATACTGGCTGACGTGAAATCAAACAGATGTCACAAAGGTTAAAGAGTCAGAGTGCTTCTGAAGTACTCAGCTCTCAGGAGTGTTAGCTCGTACCCGGGACGCCGTGGTAGAATCCTTTCCTTTGGTGAAAATCTCAGAGAGAGGAGGAGAATGGGGGAGAGGGAGATTTGGATAGAGATGGATACAGAGAAGGCGCAGAAGCAAACCCAAGCCATGAGTTCTGTTGAGTTGTGTTGAAGGTGGTTGGCTCACATTGTGCGGTCAAGCTATGCCAGAGGATTCCGTTTGTTGGCAGCGGTGGTTTACACATGTTTGCACATGTTCCATCCAGCAGTCACATTAGATGCTCAGCGCAGAAGATTATGAAGTTCCACGAAGTTCCACATCGCCCAGGAGCCATCAACACGGCTCTTTCGTGAAGCTTTTGCTTTGGGCCGTGAGATCAGAGTCGATGAGACTTCGCACTATAGGCCGCTTCAATTTTGAGAATGGTTTTTTGTTGTGCCTCGTGTTGTCGTGTTGACAACCCGAAGATTTTGAAGTGTTTCCGAAAGTTCTGAGCCCCTTGGCTGTTCATGGCTTTTCATGGCTGTTCAGCTCACGTTGCTTTCCTGGGAAGGCACATGGAGCTTGCCTGGCCAGAGTTCTTGGTCTCCCTGGGTGCTTTGCAGCGGCTGCAGCCTGACTATGATCCCGAGCAACTCGGCGGCATCCAGAAGGCATCCAAATGGTACCCGAATGGCTAAGGCGGCTAAGGAGTGAAATATGGCATATGAGGTACCATGGGTACCCATATTAGGGTACCCATATGGATGCATATGTGCTGCATATGGCCAATATGGTCCAATATGGCAGTGAAACGGAGTGAAACGGAGTGAGTGGAGGTCACCTTCGCCTCGGCCAGGTTCTTTGCAGACAGCCTCTCCACCTTCTTTCAGACGCTGATAGCTTTGAGTGACAGCTTGCTGGCGGGCAACCCAGCAACTGCAGGCGCGGGGCAGAGACGCAGTTGATGATTTAACATGATTTATCCTAGTTCATCAAATTTCAAAATATTTCAATACGCAAAATATGTCAATACATTTCAATAATGAATTTCAATATATTTCACCAGTTCAACTTTGTGTCAGCTCTACTCTCTACAGGCCGCAAGGTTGGGAATTCCAAGGATCAGGCCTGGATTCCATTTGTGAGCTGCATGGAACGAACAGAGACTGCATGGAACAGAAACGTCATGAAACGTTGTCGTCAATGTCGTCAATGCATCGACGTTTTTTGAGGCGCTGCTGCAGCTCATTGCACACATCTTTCAGGACGGGTCCTGTATTAATATGATTTAATAATTTAATAATATTTAATAATATTTGATAATATTTAATAATATTTAATAATATTACGAAAGCCAGCCGATAGGCTAGGCAAAGTTGTTTTGGCGAACGAAGTAAGTGAGTATAGGGGGTCTGGGGGGTGGACGTTGCCGAGCGGGCCCTGGAGCTCGAAATTAGGTGGTGATTAGGCCGTCCAAATTGTTTTTTTTTGTGGGGGCATGTACCATTAGGCAATTTGGTGACGGTGGGGTTCGGTTCCCCCTAGGCCCCTTGAACACGGTAGGAAAAAGGTAGGAAAAAACCAAGGAAAATGAAGGAAAATCGTTGAAAACAAGGGGAAAATGTGGAGGAAAATGTGAAAAAACCCTGGAGGAAAAAATGAATGGCAAGCTTGGAAAAACCACTTGGAAAAACCAAGGAAATCGAGAAAACCGTTGAGAAAATGAGGAAATTACTGTAGAACATAGAGGCAAGCATATTGAAAAGAATAAGGATCTGAAGCTCAACAGCGAGCAGCGTCCGTTGGGGTTCGGAGCAAGACGGCTTGCAAGGGGATGAGGAGTGATGCCGAGGAAGGTCTTTCACACACCAACTTTGACACACCATCTTTCACACACAACTTTGTCACACACCATCTCTCACACACACAACTTTGTCACACACCATCTTTCACACACCACTTTGTCACACACCATCTTTCACACACAACTTTGTCACACACCATCTCTCACACACACAACTTTGTCACACACCATCTTTCACACACAACTTTGTCACACACCATCTTTCACACCACTTTGTCACACACCATCTTTCACTCATCTTTCACACCACTTTGTCACACACCATCTTTCACACACCGTCACAGACCATCTTTGACATACCATCTTTCACACCACTTTGTCACACACCATCTTTCACACACCGTCACAGACCATCTTTCACACACCATCTTTCACACACCATGTTTCACAGACCATCTTTCACACCACTTTGTCACACACCATCTTTCACACACTACTGACACTACTTTGTCACACACAATCTTTCATCCACCATCTTTCACACACAACTTTGTCACACACCATCTTTCACACACTACTTTGTGACACACCATCTTTCACACACCACTTTGTGACACACTATCTTTCACCCACCACTTTGTGACACACTATCTTTCACCCACCATCTTTCACACACAACTTTGTCACAGACCATCTTTCACACACAACTTTGTCACACACCATCTTTCACACACTACTTTGTGACACACCATCTTTCACACACCACTTTGTGACACACTATCTTTCACCCACCATCTTTCACACACAACTTTGTCACAGACCATCTTTCACACACAACTTTGTCACACACCATCTTTCGCACACAACTTTGTCACACACCACTTTGTCACACACCATCTTTGACACAAAGTGTGGAGTGAGGGGTGCACAGTGTAAAGTGTAAGGTGTGGAGTGTAGAGTGTAGAGTGTAAAGTGTAGAGTGTAAAGTGTAGAGTGTGGAGTGTAAAGTGTGGAGTGAGGATTGTACAGTGTAAAGTGTGGAGTGTAAAGTGTAGAGTGTAAAGTGTAGAGCGTGGAGTGTAAAGTGTGGAGTGTGGAGTATAAAGTGTGCAGTGAGGAGTGAGGAGTGTAGAGTGTAAAGTGTAAAGTATGGAGTGTAGAGTGAAGAGTGTAGAGTGGAGAGTGTAAAGTGTAGAGTGTGGAGTGTGGAGTGTAAAGTGTAGAGTGTGGAGTGTGGAGTGGATAGTGTAGAGTGTGGAGTGTGGAGTTTAAAGTAAGGAGTGTGGAGTGTAAAGTGTGGAGTGTAAAGTGTAGAGTGTGGAGTGTGGAGTGGATAGTGTAGAGTGTGGAGTGTGGAGTTTAAAGTAAGGAGTGTGGAGTGTCAAGTGTGGAGTGTGGGGTGTGGAGTGTAAAGTGTGGAGTGAGGAGTGTGGTGTGAGGAGTGTAAAGTGTAAAGTTTGGAGTATAGAGTGTAAAGTGTAGAGTGTAAAGTGTAGAGTGTGGAGAGTGGAGTGTAAAGTGTGGAGTGTGGAGTGTCAAGTGTAAAGTGTAGAGTGCGGAGTGTGGATTGGAAAGTGTAGAGTGTGGAGTGTGGAGTGTGGAGTGGAAAGTATAGAGTGTGGAGTGTGGGGTATGGAGTATGGAGTATGGAGTGTGGAGTGTGGAGTGTAAAGTGTCGAGTGTGAAGTGTGGAGTGAGGACTGTGGAGTGAGGACTGTGGAGTGTGGAGTGTGGTGGTGTGTGGAGTGTGGAGTGTGGGGTGTAAAGTAAGGAGTAAGGAGTGTAAAGTGTGGAGTGTGAAGTGTGGAGTGAGGAGTGTGCAGTGTAAAGTGTGGAGAGTAGAGTGTAGAGTGTGGAGTGCAAAGTGTGGAGTGTAAAGTGTGAAGTGAGGAGTGCACAGTGTAAAGTGTAAAGTGTGGAGTTTACAGTGTAAAGTGTAGAGTGTAAAGTGTGGAATGTGGAGTGTAAAGTGTAGAGTGTGGAGTGTAAAGTGTGGAGTGGAAAGTGTAGAGTGTAGAGTGTAAAGTGTGGAGTGCAGAGTGAAGAGTGTAGAGTGTAGAGAGTAAAGTGTAGAGTGTGGAGTGTGGAGTGTAAAGTGTAGAGTGTAAAGTGTAAAGTGTGGAGTGTAGAGTGTAAAGTGTGGAAGTGTGGAGTGTAGAGTGTAAAGCGGCAAGTTGGGAGTGTAGAGTGTGGAGTGTATAAAACAGGTTGGAATGTTGCGAACGTAACCGCAACGTCGAGCGAACACAACCTTAGCCCCCAGACCCCCGGAGTGAAACGGGAGCCCTTGCTACGCATCTGGGAAAAAGGCATGACATGGAGGAAAGGCAAAGCTTTGAAAAAACTAGGAACATAGAGGCAAGCATATTGAAAAAAATAAGGATCCGAAACTCAACGGAGAGCAGCGTCCGTTGGGGTTCGGAGCAAGACAGTTTGCAGAACAAAAAAGATTCCGGCTAGGGGTTGGGTTTCGTCCCCCCTTCTCAGGTTTAATATGTAATCAATCAATCTAGAGAATGAAGAGATAGAAGAGTACAGCATAATACACCGTGAGCACAGCTTGACAGAGGGCGATAGTGCATGATTGTGCGACTTCAGAAAGAGGTGCTGCGCAAGTAGTTGGAAATAGTTGGAATATCTTTGGGACTGCGTGTGCAAGACTGATGAAGATGAACATGATATACAATTGTGCAATCTGGGGGGGCCAGTCTTGCGGGGTGACAAGTATCGATGCACCGGGGGTGCTTCCGGCTTGTCGCAGGAAGCTGACGATGATGAGACAGGAACTATCGATGAAACTGAGCCAAACTATCACTGTTTTGCTGTGAGAGTGAACCAAAGCAACCCCAAACATAGCTGCTATAATCTGACATAGCTCCTGCTGATGGTCAAAGTCCACAATCCACAGCTTGCTCCGCCAGTGCTAAATCCAGAACTTGACATACCAACTCTGCTGCTATATACTGCAATGCTTTGCACATTGCACTATTGTTCTCATTGCACCTCGACCAATGCCCAGTTGCACAGTGTGCCAGGTTCCGGACCTTCTTTGAACAACCGAAGGTTCCGGATGGTTCCGGAGTCTTGGTGTCTTAGTGTCTTCGTAAGTCTTCGTGTCTCGCAAAGTCTCACTGCGAGACCTGATTACGTCAGGGCAGTGACCACTGCATCTGTACTGTATCTACTCATCGCTATTCACTGCTATTCACTGCTGCATCTTGCAGGTGCACGAGCAGCTAAAGGAGCATGGCATCTCCATGCCACGACCTTGGGACTTTCCGTTCAAAAGCCAGATTTGCAGTCATCCCAAGAGAGTCCAACGTGAATGTGAATGGCTTGAATAGTGGAGCCAGCAAAAGAAGGGTTTCAGTCCTTAAGCAATTACCCTTACCATCATACTTGTGATTACTATATATAATTGACGTTGAAAGAGTTTGAGCGAAGTGAGGTCCAACCTCAACATGATCTTCAAATCGATGGATGCAGATGGTCAAGGCTCTGACAAACTTGACACAGTTGACCCGACACCATCAGACTCAAAGTATCTCAACCTTCCCAAAATGTCAAACGGCCATGAGAAGCCGGGCCAAGCCACGGGCATGCCTTTGATGATTTGCCAACTTTGCATACTTTTCCCATCTTTTCCATGTGCTTTGTATTTTCAATGCCTTTCCTGTTTCGTTTGGATCGCTTTGGACATGTTTGAGCCTTTCAAGGACTGCTCACGTTCGACGAGCTTTGTGACGGAGATGCCTGCAAGATTGACAGTGTTTCAGAGTTCCGTGGTGTGGGAGGGAGTCATGCATTTCTGGTCACAGTTTTCGCCTCATTGGTATTGAATTCATGTCATATGATTTCACTGATTTCACTTGAACCATCTCAGTGTTTTCCCTGTCGTTTGCCGTGACTGAGAGATGCCAGGCTTTTTGAAGATGGCATCCATCATGAGGCTTGCGGCTCGTTGCGGCTTGTTGCACCACGATATTGCGAGGGTTTTGCTGCTACTGCAGATACTGCAGCTTTCGTCGTGCTCATGGTTGTCATTGTAATTTCAGTGGGCGGTGTGATTGTGCGCACCAAGAGTCAAGAGTCAGTGGAAAAGTCCGTGCATTTTAAATGACATATGCTGAGAGTCCAAAGTGGTGCATTCTCGAACGGCGAATGTTCTGGATAGGAGCAATGAGCGTGCGATCTCATACATCCGCAAGGCCATCTTGTCTGAAGTGTGTTGAAATGTGTTGAAATAGGCACTAACCGCAAGAGCTTTAGTATGAATGATATGAATGCGAGAGTGCCTTTCCCACTGAGAGGTGTTTGCAGAATCTGATGAAGATGGTTCTGGCACGCTGAACAAGGCATCAGCTGGGGATTTCAAGACATGGTATGACTCTGTAATCAGCTGTAATCTCTGATTATGAACCTGCACGAATTGTTGTTGATGTGGTTGGGCCCTGCAGAATTGCAAGACACTCCTCTTGAAATCTCTTGAAGTCAGGAGGAGTTCAACCACATTTTTGACGAGCCCCAGCCCCAGGATTCGGATGCATTGTGCTTGGCAGCACAGCCGCAGTGATCCAATCCACCATAGTCTTCATCCATCTTCATTTCATCATATGAAAAAAAATATATATATATATATAAATCAGATGAATATCAGATGAATCAAATCCCATCTATATAATTTATACATTATCATTCTATATCTTCCTTTCCATCCTTTCACCTCCACGGTCGGGGCACAGAAATCGCCAAGGCCGTCTGTCAAGAAAAAGATGGAGTCTTTTGGCATTTTCGCGCGGTACTGAGTCATGCCTTCACTTGAGATTTTGAAGATTTTTGAAGATTCATTTGAATATTTTGAAAGATTTTGAAAGTATTTCAGTAACCATCCACGTATCCAGGCTACTGATTTAGAGGACCTCTTCTCGCTGATTGATGAGGCCCCCTTTGAATCCGTTTGATCTTTTCCATTGCGTCTTTTCCAGCAGTCTTTTTGTGCTGCACCTTTCTTACCTGTGACTGCTTTCAGACGTTTTGATCTTGAAACATGTTTGAAGTGCTGTCGTGATATGCAAGACACAGTTTCAAGCGATTGGATCTGAAGCTGATGCATAAACAGTGTGGTGATGATATGAGCAGGGGCATTTCTGTTTTACTCTTGCTCTGTGTTGAATACCGTGTCGCTTAGATCCTTGAATGTTTAATCAGCTGCTAACAATTCTCTTGCTGGATAACATCAGTCTACAGAGGAATTTCTAGATCAGTCTGCATTGTGTTTTTCCCTAGGGTGCACGTAGACAATGTAGACTGGTGAATGATGTGACATATGTGACATATGTGACTGTATGAAAGGATCCAAAGTGAGCCAAATTGCTGCATTGCTCATGGATCTCATGGATCTCATGGTGATGTGCCGATGTGCAGTCAATGTGACAATGTGTCTAGGACGGCAGTGGCCAAGTCTCAGAAGATGAAGTCGTGGCAGGTTTCGTCATGCTGCGGGGAAACCTGGCGCAGACCTGAAAGATCCCGAAAAGATCCCAAGATGCAAAAGAAAAGGCGAAAAGGCGAAATACATCGAAATACATAAAAGTAAACAAAACAATACATGCAAGAAATGAAAGAATTGAACATAACGTGATATAACACTATAATAAAACGGGTTCATTGTGCCAGGTTGCATGGCATGACTTATCATGACTTTGGATTTGGAAGCTGGGCAAGTGGCTTGCAGTTGCTTCCACTTGCCGTGGTTGTATCGATGGGCTCGGGGCCACTCGGCCACTCGGCCACTCCATGACTCCATGATGACTCCATGATTCGATATACTTTCGACATATGAGGCGAGATCCCAAGACTGCCGGTGAACGCGGTGTTGCAATACTCAGCAAAATCTTCGAAGAGGTCAGCAGTACTGAGCACTTTGCAGTTACTACACTCATCTGCACTCGGTCTCCGAGCAAAGTTTGAAGTTGAAATTATAGTGCATGTCGCAGTGCATGTGTGTTCCATGGCCATCCCTAGCCTACTAAGTTTTGATGACACAAGAACGCAATGCCAAAGTCTTTGTCCATCTTTGTCCATTTCAAAGCCGCAAAATGGCAGCAGCTTCTGAGTTCGTTCTAGTTTCCAGTTGTCGTAGTGACTTCAGACGAAAGGCAGACTATGATGGCAGCGGATCGCTGGACAAGTTTGAGTACGTCACAGCTGCCACCTTGGACAGTACATTCTTTCCAGCTAAACTTGAAACATTTCGCATATTCCGTGAAGTTCTTCAGTGTTAAAGCATGTGCAATCCTTTTTTCGAAAGCTTCTGACTTTTTGGACAGTTTCTCTCCCTGAGGCCTTTTCCGAAGAGCATGTCACGCAACAACTTCTTGCCAGAAACCTTAAGGCATGCAGAAAGATACTAAAACAATGCGCACCGCAGATTCGGAATGGCGGATCTGGGGGCTAGAGTGCCAGTGGTGATCAGATTGTAGCACAATATACAATAGTCACAATAAGTCACACAATAGTCACACTCTGTAGGCGAAGTTCATCCAAGTTCATCCAAGTTCCTCTCCGTAAGTCTCCGAACGGTTTGTCTCTGTGGACTGTGGACAGGTGCCAGATTGGGAAGGTCTCTTCGAAGTGCTGGATGCAGACGGCAGTGGTACCCTCCAATGGGACGAACTACGGGAAGGACAAGCACAGCTCACCGGGTTCGCATGATGTTCGCATTGTTCGCATATTCAAACGATCTTTGATTCTTGTTTCAGAGCTTGTTTCAGAGCTTGACCAACTCAAAATTTCAGGCTCAAGGTGTTTTGTGGTGCTTTCCTGCTTGCCTCGCATGGCTTTGCCCAGTCTTTGTCCAGTCTTTGTTCAGTTGGCAGGACTTGTCTCATTTTGGGCTCGCCACCAGATGGACGAGATCCGAAAGTAGGCAGTGCACAGCATTTCCCATACCGCCTATACCGCCTATACCTTCACTATCCTTCACTGCCATCGAGATGTGGAGAACACAATCAGGCTACGGCAACGAATCTTTTAGGCAGATCCGTCTAGAAGATTCTAGAAGATTCTAGAAGATTCTAGAAGGCCAGATTTGTTTGCATTCCGTCTATTCCGTCTATTCTGTCTATTTTGTTCATGTTTTTATTTCAATTCAGTATGGAATTCAGAAATTCAGCTGCTGGAGGAAGTCTAGACATGTGACACGGCTGATATTTTTTTGTTTTGCGAACATGAACTTGGAAATAACGATTTAAAGACGTTGCTGTGACGAAGATGTGTAGAATCACAATATATATTATATATACAATATATACAACATTTATCGCATTTGATGGCATTGTGTCAAGAAAAGGTCAGAGAAGGCAAGCACGTCTCCGGCATCACTGGTCTGAGGGTTGTCTACATTGTAGAGGTCAGACAAGAGAGAGAGAGAGAGAGCAAAGATGGTCGGTTAAAGTTAAAGAGTGCAAGATCATGTCTAATGTGAAAGGCACATGAGATCGTACCAGGTCAAATGTGATGCCAAATCATTTAATATGTAATATAAGGCCTGATGGGATCAACAATTCGAACAATTGCATACAATTGCCCTTGTATTGACCTAAATGAGGCATAATGAGACAAGATATGGAAGTCGCTGACCAAGTTCACCACAAATTCTCGATAGCAAAAAGTGTGCGGAGCTGCAAAGATTCCCAATTGTCGTGGCACAGTCCGCCTTTTTGAAACTTTGTGCTTCGATCTGATAACGATCTTGGACTGCTGACATCGCAGGCCATTTGAACATATTTGAACTAGATGTTCTTTGTACAGAATGTTCGAACTCAGCTGGATGAAAGAACCAGTTGAGTCTCAGTTGAGGTCCTTGAAGACCAGGGAGCTAAACGGAGCTGAGTTCTGTTGCTGCAAGAAGCATCAAACAGAAGGAGGCGAAAAAGAGCATACAAAACTCGCAGGATCAACATTTTTGGGGCAACGAGTGATGTGACAACTTGTGGGAAATTTTCCCCTTGGTTGTGTGTTTGATTATGTTTGCTTGCCTTGTTATCAGATGTTATTAGTAGTTCATAGTAGTTCCATGTAGTTCCTGTTCAGAGGTCTGCTTCTCTGTTGATAAGTCATCTCCGCTCTAGCTGCTCTAGCTCAGCTTCTGAATCTGACCGCTGCCGTCAAAGCTCCAATCACCACAGAATACCACAGACCTTCGTATTGACCAAACTTGGTAGTAATATGATGTAATATGTAGTAATTGCATAGTAATTGCCGGCACGGACCTTTTTGTTCTGGAGTATCAACCATATCAACCGCTACCAAGCTGACTCGAACCACTTTGGCGTTCCCCTTCTGAATCTATGGACACGTTTGAGAGCTCACGGCCGTTTTTTTTCTCAAAAATGCTGAGCCTTTTCAAGCTCTATACACATGTTTCGACGCGATTTAGATCTTTTGCGTCCTTGAACTCACCAGCTTCATGAGAGGCTCAGCTTCCTGCTTCTCCGATTCAAGCTATCTTGAGCCAATGATTTGAGGGGATTTGATTTAAGCGCCTGACATGGCGGGACTGGACCAAACCCAAAACAGGAGTGAATCAACCCTTCTGTGCTTCGACTCTTCTATCTTACGATCTTACGGGTACTGTAGGCGAAAAGTTATGCAACATCGTCAGATATGGCCAGGCTGTTCAAACACGGAATTCAAATTAAAGGTCTTTGAGAAGATCTTGGACACTTTTGTTTCCACAAATCCAGAGCAAGATCAAATGACATACTGATCATACTGCAACGAATATCAATAAACCCGAATGAACCGGTCCAAATACACCCAAATGAACCCAATAAACTAAAAAGTCGAAGGGATTAAGCCACAGGGCCAGCTTAGTTTTGACCATGGCTACTCTTTGGCTCCTGCTGGCGCTTGTGCACTCTGCACTTGCAGTGCCGTGGTGGGAGGCGAGGAGTGGAAAAGAGGGACGAACAGAAGACATCAAGTCGTCATAACATCCATGACTGAAATAATATGATTAATGTTGAAGTTTAAATATGTTTAATTAAATGATTTAAATGATACCTTGAATGTTTGAATCAGGTGAAACTGTCAAACAGAATCCTTCTTGATGGGGTCCTGCTGTGATTGTCAAGGTGTTTGGGGAAACAATGGGAAACATGTGAAGACTTCATAAGACTTCCTAAGGGCCTGGGAAGAAATGGTTTTGTGATGTTTTTTTGTCACCTTGGAGAGGCAAGGAGAGGTCTTTCGCAGTCTCCTGGCGGCCAGGTATCCACCGAGGAGAATGCGAAGTCACTGGCCTTGTACTTTGACCGGGAGGCCGATGGGGCCGATGGCATCCGATGGCATCCGATGGCATCCGATGGCCGCATGCCACCGATCACACGGCGACAGTTGACGGCTGACGCCAGGCACGGCGCTACTTTGTGTACACGGAAGGCTGGATGCACAAGACAGATATAGAGACAGATAACAGATAACATCAGCAGCATCAGATAGCATCAGATAGCATCAGATAGCATCAGATAGCATCAGATAGCCTGACATCACAGGGTGACCATCAGAGAGATCTGACAGATTCAGCACTCAGCAGCTTTAAAAGATTGCCATCGACAGATCGCCATAGTTAGCCAGATGTTTTAAGGAACAATTGCCTCGAGTGAAAAGGCCTTGAGTATGTCACAGCCTTAGTGGGACAGGGGGTGCAATTGCCAAACTCGGTCACGGCCTGTTGAGTTCAGGTATTTCAACGTGGCCCGTGGACCAACAGTCAAAAACATTTGCGAAGTTGGTCAGGATCCAAGAGAGCCGATCTGAGAGCCGAAGGGATCCGAAGGGAATGAATCAGTGACATGTTCAGGCGGTCTCGGGGAAGAGTTTTGGAAAAACTGATGGACACTGATGGACGCTGCTGATGGACACTGTACGAATTGTGCTTCAAAGTTTTGTTGAGATTATGTTGAGATTCAGGTTTCAACGCTGGACATTCTACGGCGATTTACCTCAATGCGAATCCAGAGGCCCAAGCTTCAGCCGCTTCAAATTCCGATGCGGTCTTTGTTTGGAGTTAAGAGATGTTTTGGAGTGGGCGGCGCCCTTTCCACCTCCAAAAGCTTTGTCGGATCTCAAGGCTGAAAACATTGGAAGTGGAAAGGAAAGACCTCCCTCGCTTTTGTTCCTGATCTGAAGACGGTTCTGCACCAGGCAAAGGTCTTCTCGTTCGACATAGGCCAATTCCCTTACACTCGAGGCAACTCAAAGCTGATGAAGGCACATTTGCAATGCACATTCCTACACGTTGTTAGCATTGTTTTTTGCCGTGGCAGTGTTGTGTTGTGTTTGTGCTCATGGCCACATTTGGCCAGCATTTGTTCGCTGTCAGTCACTCTTTCCGGACCGCTTTGAGTACATCTCCGGACCATCAGCAGAGACTGTCAAAGCCTTTGGTGAAGCAAGGCAGGGCCGTGTCACAACGTGGCTACAGCGTAGCTCAACGCACCACGATGCAGTTCTCTGGCCTTGCTTTGCGCTTTGCCAGGCCCGATGTGAAATGCGACGTGATTAGCGTTTCGAAACTCAGACTCCGAAATTCTTACGGAGACAATTCGTGTCAGTTCGTCAATCTTGGTCATTTGTCATCACGTGTTTGGTCTTTTCAGGCTGTCCTCCCCTTGGAACATCTTGGAACCTTTCCAAGTTGCCAAGGTTGATGGAGATCACAGTACTGAAGGAACGCTGGCAGATTTGGAGAACTTCCGAAAGTTGGCTTCCTGCAGGTGCTCAACCATGTTTAAAGAATCTCCAGACAGCGACTGTGACCAATATTGAGCAATTATGATAGTTATGGGATTTTGTAAACATGCAGAAAGTATTGCAGACTTCGAGCTCCTTGATCTCAATGGAAGTAGCAAGTGCTGTCGCAATATTGGTTCATTACCTGCTTGCAACATCTTGCAACATCTTGCAACATCTTGCAACATCTTGCAACATCTTGCAACATCTTGCAACATGAGTTTTCAGCCTCAGTTTGTTTCTGCTGCACACTTTTGCACACGACGCATGCAGCGATCGTCGAAAATTGCCATTTCTTTTCCAGGAATTGGGTCCTCATGGATGATGCTGGCTGGAACTCCACAAACTCTGCTTGGCAAATGGCAAAGGATGCTGGTATCCTGACCCAGGCATGATCGCAATATGTCGCAATATGTCGCAATAAGAGATCCCAATAACATCATAAAACATCATAAAACATCATCGCTGCAAACCCTAGGTTTTCCCGCGGCCAATCCCGCATATCCTTTGACATGCTCAAATCCCTTCGCAGGGTCAAGTTTTTTACTTTCCAAAACAACAAACACCAAAACCCTAAAACCTAAAACCATCCTAAAACCCTAAACCCTAAATTAAAACCCTAAATCCTGAAAACTTAAAGTCAAAATCACTGCGTATAGCCCGGGGTTTCATTCATCCTCTGGTGATAAGTATATCATATTGTTTGGATGTGTTGTTTGAGTGTGGGCGAACCAGGGGGTTGCGGGGAACATCATACAACATCATAAAACCATATAAAACCCGTCCATAAATGTAGCGTTCACATGGGGGAAGGCATTGACTTAGGGATGTCTTAGGGATGACTTCTTGAAAACGTTGCCGTTGGGGGCGCAAACAGGACGGCAAGAGATGACTTTCGGATACTTTCGGTTCTGTTTGTTTGTAGCTGTAATATGCTGTAAACTTTCAAAATCTCTCAAACTTTAAAGTGGTATTTGAAGTGTGCAGGGCAGGCTTCGGGGGTTTAATCGCCAAATAGTTGGGGATACCTATCGATTCTCTATGATCAATCCCTGAAATGGGTCGAGTAACCTTGCTGTTGAAAGATTTCTGCAGGTGTGTACTGTGTACCGTGTGTATGTGTCATGCATGTTGGTTCTTTGAAGCAAGCTTCCAAGTTCCTTTCCAAAGGTGGAGTGCTTTGCCGACATGAACCCGAGGCGCGCCCTGTGGTGGAAGGGCGGCCAGTGGACAGTGCGGTCAGGAATGGATTGGATTTTACTGTAATGGAATTTACTGAGCAGATATGTTTGTCAACGGCCAGAACATTCCCACCAAGCTTGTAGAAGCTAAGGCAACTAGCAATAAAGGAGGAGCCACGTAAAAAGAATGGAACCCTCCAAGAAAATGAGCCGTGAGGAAGTGAGGAAGCAAGTGAGTGATCACTGATGATGTTGTTGCTAGATGGGATGATCCATCAGTTCTTTGTAGTAATAAAACGCTGATGGAATGACATAAATAGATGAATGAATGAACTGGTGCCGTGGGTACCCCCAGATCAAAACACTCGGTTCTAAGTCGCTGCGTGTCTTCAAATTCTAGGAAGACCTCGGAAAGACCGGCCTCAGAGTTCCTGTATATTTCCATTTAGACTAGATCATACTAGATCTATTCAGCACATCTTAGCGCACCCTGGTTTCTTTTTTGTTGGGAGTGCGCCAGCTGCCTCCAAGTATGCACCCACCAGTCATTGCACATCATTGTAATTACCATTACATTAAGTCATGAACATCATGCATTTTGTGGATGGTGTTTGCGGCTGAAGTAGCCATTGGATGAGTCAGCCAACGAATGGGTGACATTGAATGACTCAATTAGTTAGATATGTACTGGTAGTTAGTGTTTAAGCCCGTGAGGCAATTCTTTACTCAACAGTTTGGTGAGCAAGTCAGTGCTGTTAGTAAATCTGTTTCGCAACTCGGAAGCTTTCTCCTAGGCTTCCAAGCACGGGTTGGCAAGGCCTGATTACCAATTCATGGAGTATCCAGAGAACAGGTCTTGGTGCTTGGCACTTGGTGAAGGTTTCATCCGAATTATGCATATGTGCAAGGTTTTGTCGCGTAATAACAGCAAGTACATGGACTACTTTGTTCAAGCAAAATGTAAACGCTTACAACAACTCAAAATGGTAAAAATCAACCAGAGATCTTGATTGATTTTTGTTACGCTGACAGAATAAATCCTCAGGCTGTATGCAACTCAAACTGAAGTGTGTTTCTATTTCCTTCTGCTGGTTCTCAGCACAACCTTTTTCTCTTCCTCTCATTTCCTCTCTGTATCTGATCTCCTTGCAGGTGCTCGCATCAACTGAGGTCTAGGTTTCTTTAACGTCCACGATTTGGACTCTGAATGTCCTGCGTGGTTTGACACGAATCCAAACACAGCCGGAGACCTCAGCATGGCTAAGTCTAAGCCTGGCTCATGCAATGTGCAGCTGCAATCGCGGTGTTTTGTTGTGTCAGTTGTGTCTGTCGGTCTGTTGGTGTCAAAAATGCCACTGCGACAACTTTGCCACTGCTTTGCCCATTCCTCTTCCATGGATCCCAAGGACAGAACTTTTGTTCGCCCAATCGAGATTTAGGCATTGGCTACCTCAACGCGGAAGCGCCAAAAGCGCGTGTTTGCACATGTTCCGGCAGTCCCCGTCAACGAGCAAACTTGTAGAAAACTAGCGTTTCGTGCTAGTATTGCTATTCAAGACTAATAGATATTATATTATATATATATATATATTATTATATTATACAAACCAAACCTGACACACTTTATTTGCAGAGAGGCCAGTGACAGTTTACCAATCTAAACCAGCACAAACAAGCAGCATGCGCGAACAGGTTTTAATTTTGAATGCTTTGCAGTCTACATTTCTTGGAGGTTGACGCAGCTGTGTATTCATGCAACAACCAGTTGATTCAATGGTGAGTTGGCAAGTTGATGTGTAAGACTGAGCAAGGCCAGTACGTTTGCATTTTAAAGTCACATCCACAGCCGTAGTCATGGGATGTGCTAGGATATATACTTGATTTGCTGTTCATTTGACCCAAATCGTTCAGACGCAACAGAGAAGATTGAACAGCACTTCATCAATGCTTCTCCAACAGCAGAGAAGATAGACATCTTTTTGTTCTCCAGTAGGACATTGCACATACACTCTAGATACAATGTATACATGTATGTATGTATATAATTGCATATTGTATATACATACATACATTACATTACATTACATT
>Ga0126342_10009227_pt1 | contig 17679 bp, 14 predicted proteins | sample Cyp1metagenome_FD_92528 | JGI IMG/M metagenome (GOLD analysis project Ga0126342, IMG submission 92528) | Coral microbial communities from Lord Howe Island, Old Settlement Bay, Australia - Cyphastrea 1 metagenome | ecosystem: Host-associated > Invertebrates > Cnidaria > Coral ... | reverse complement strand
ATGGTCATCCCATCCATAATAAGGATCCTTATAATGGTTATTATAAATCCCTATGAACCATTGGATGACTAGCCCCTATTAATGGTTATTAACCATGAGTATTGACCATAGCTCATATGGAAACTGTTGGGCTTTGAATCCTGCCGAGTTGCTCCTGGCAATAATCTCGCAGCCGATCAGTCTCCTCGCACTTCGACTTGCAGCATCCCACATGACCACGAGATATCTAAAAAGGATGGTCAGATGAACTGAGATACCCTCTGGTGAACTAACATAGCAATTGAAAATGGCCATAGAAATAGTGGATTTTCCCATTAAAAATGGTGGATCTTTCCATTGCTATGTTAGTTCACCAGAGGGTAACATGGCCTTGGTTTCATGATAGTTTCATGAATATCTCAGATATTTTCCCTTGGTGAACTGGTGCCAGGATCAGCCGTCGAGTCCTGAAAACAGTCGAGCCACTCAAAGCGGCAACTGGGATGCCTGCGGCGGCTCTCCTCGCGGCTTTCGATGAATTTGATATTCAATGAGCATATATCCAAAAAGAATAACCTTAACATATATATATATATATATTATATATACATTATATTAATATTATATAGTAAATATTATGTGTATATATATATATGTGTGTGTTTATTTATATATATATATACATATATTATTTATGTTTATGTATTCATATTTATATATATATATACGGCTGCTTCAATAGCAAGTCAATCCGAAACTGAGAACTCGAAGTTCAACATCCTCGACGAGTTCTTTGCTCACATCGATAGCCACCACTGCAGCAGCACGCGACAGGACCTGTGTGCATTCCTTGGGGCAGCGTGGCATATCCCATGGAGATAACGTGGGTTTAAAACGAGAGACAGAAAATCTCTGAATGGGATTAAAATATATGCCTATGGGTCAAAACCTTGTACCCCTGGTGAACATCAAAATAGCTGGTTAAAATGGATGTTCATCCCACTAAAAATGGTATTAATAGGTATTGACCCATAGCCATATTGGAATGCTGTTGAAATCTGTTGGAGGTGTGAGATGTTCTCATGAGATTTTAACTCGTGAAATCTCGTGAATTCGAAATGAATTGTTCCTGCCTAGAATCTGTGTCGCATGAACTGCGTTTTTTACCCTGTTTGTTCTAACTCTGGGAATCGAGTGAGATAAAGGCATTCGACTGACAAGACGTTGCAAAGTCACTATACTGTAGTTCACCCTTCACGAGAAAGTCCAGCAATTGGGGCACTTCAATTGTCTTCCGGTTGATGGGCATCTTGATTCACCTGCTACTGTATAGCAGCCATTGCGCGTTTTTGTCCAAAATACTGACAGCAATAATCCCATGAATCCTATGAACATTTGTGGATCCAGTTCCATATGCTTTGGCCACAAGGTGCCACTATGTTAACTTTAACAATACTACTAGACTGAGAAATATCCAGTACAGTCTCTACCGACCTCATAGCATTATGAAGTCCTAGCTTTGCGTCAACATGACCACCCCGGATCAGGCAATCTCAGGCACTTAGGTGGTGACTTGTCACAAAAATCCTTGTCACGAGTCAGTACATCGCCCATCCCCAATACCTATCAGACCTGTCAAAGGCTCACCCAAAGAAGAGCCAATTTCCAAGATCGCGTCAGCCTTGCAGGGATCTTGCAGAGAAATGGGGAAGCAACTCAGCTTCCCAAATCTTTGTGAAGAAGCTAGGGGCGTTTTTGTTAGAGGATCACAGTCAAGAGCCCTTGCATTTGAACGAGTACATTGTGTACGTATGTAGTATAATATACTATCTGGTAAATTAACATAGACCCTGAGAATCACCAATTTTAAATGGAAACGAATCTTCCAACCCCTATCTGGCAGGGCCTATGTTAATTTACTGGAGGGTATATACTGTAATATCCACTTGGTGAAATGTGTGCAACTAAAAAAAACAGCGTGTATGTACATCGCGTGCAACTGACTCCGACGTGGGGGTGATTGACTTACTGTGGTCTGACTCTATGGGTGACCGATTCAGTCTGGTCTCTCGCGTGCAATATGGACATGAACATTATGTATACACATTACCCTCCAGTAAATTAACATAGACCCTGCCAGATAGGGGTTGGAAGATTCGTTCCCATTTAAAACTGGTGATTCTCAGGGTCTATTTTAATTTACCAGATGGTAGATGCATATCAAATAACTGAAAAGACTAAATTCACAGATAGGCTCACAATGATACCTGATATGGCCAGATACGGAAGTGAAAAAACAACTGGGAGAAACTCTCAGCGACATGAAGCTGAGAGAAATTCTGAGTTTCAGCGAAGTTGAAGCTGGTTTGCACTGCTGTAACTATGAGCTGGCAGCAGTATAAGACGAACGTTGATTTACATCATTGGGGTACCAGGTTGTCATAAATCCACATCAATCCCCTGCTTACATGCTTGGATTCCAACGCAAATTTATGTTCATCAAATTTCCATCATTGCGACATATTGCTACATATTGCTACACCATATCATTGAAACAATGTTGATATTAATGGATAATTAGCTGAAAATATCTGAAAATCATTGCTGATACATCCTCCAACCCTTAAATCACTGAAATAATTCCAATTCGCAAAAATTTCAGAAAAAAAATCCATCAGCCGCTACCATCATTGCTACATGAAAAATCACCATAGTTCCTGGTGAATTTTACTTCACACTTTGCTGATTTTCAATTGCTGAGATACCCTCTGGTAATTTAACATAGCTATGGAAAATCACAATTTTTCATGGGAAAATTCACTATTTCAATGGTGATTTTCAATAGCTATGTTGACATAACCAGAGGGTATCCATTTTGGTGAACCCAGCGGACCCGGATGGATCCAGGCCTTGGTCGTTGACTTGGCCAAGCGTCGGTAGCAGACGGTGTCTTTCACCACCAGCAGCGATTGACGCAGCGACTTTCCGGGTGACCTGTCAGGATCTTCCGGAAATTCATAGGAAATTCATGGGAAATTCATAGGAATTCATAGGAAGTTCATAGGAAATTCATAGGAATTCATGGGAATTCATGGGAATTATTGTGAACTATCATCTTCCTGAATCCTGGAAAACACAAGGGATCCAATTCACCAAGACCCCGGGATCGAACTCGAAATCGCAGAAAAATCCTGGGAGGATTTTGGGGGTTCAGAAGCCCAGGATCTGCCAATCACAAGCAGCTCATTCTTCATCCACATTCATCCTAGATCACAGTCAATCACAGTCAATCACAGTCACAAAAAACATCCAAAAACAGGCTAAGCCTCGGATTTTTTCCCTCATCCAAGGTCCAGAACCAGGATATTCCAGGATATTCCACCTATGTCGGCCACTTAGACCCGTTTCGTCCAAGATCCCCAAGATCACCTTCGTCGAAGCGCCGGGAGCAACTCATCCACTTCCAGCGCAGATACCTACCCAAAAGGCCCCACGGTAACTTCCAAACAAAACTTTGAAGGTCACGGTTTTAAACATGATATTTTATTCACAAAGTCAGAAAATCCTCTTGAATTTTAAAGTGGACCGAAAAAAAAATCTACAAAATCCCTGGCGATCTGCCTTGCGTGACTCCTACGCAGCCTCTGGATATCCAAGGTGCCTGCGCATGTTGATTCAGGCCCGCTTCGCCTGTGCAAGACAGACTGAGAGATGCAGACTTAGTGCGTGCAGAATAAGCCCAGAATATGCCAGTTTGGCTGAGTTTGGCTGAGTTTGGCTGAGTACACAGTACAGTCTTGAAGAACTCTGCTGCTTCTGCTGGTGCTGTTGCTGTTTGTTGTCGGCGTTGTTGTTACATTTTTTGTTGTTGTAGCTGTACGTCGTTGTGGCTTCTCCGGCGTAGTTGTTGCTGCTGTTCAAATTCTTGTGCTGCTTCTTACTGTTCCTGGTCTTTTTCCTATTCATCTTGATTCTGCTGTCCCTTGCTTTCAAAGCACGTTTGCTAATGCTGTGCAATTCCAGAGTGTTCTGTTTTTTCACAGCGAGCATGTCATCATTTACAAAATTGAAACGGTGCTGCGCTCCTCTGGCCCTGCGCTTCTTCTTAAGTCATGGTCATGTCATGTGCTTGCCAATTTTTGGCGTCTATGAAAGTGTGTGAGAGAGAGAGAGAGAGAGCATGGGTGAGAGGGTGAGTGGGTGAGTGGGTGGGTGAGTGCGTGAGTGTCTTTGTCTTTCTGCCCCATCGAGACACGTCACATCTTGCACCAATCTTAGCGTGTGCACTGCACCGACAGTAGAAACCTATGCGTCTACAATTCCACTGAATGGTTGAGGCAGATGAGGCAAAGCACCGCTCCAGCGTGTTCCAACCCCTGAATTTCAACGACTTTGACTTAAAATATCATCAAAAACACCAGGCAACGCGCATCGCAACGCGGATTCGTTTCGGCACGTCCCAGCGTTTCATCGCAGCGTTTCAGCAGGTCCACCTGATTCTGCCCAACCGATCAAAAAGTCTCCGCGGCGATTGTCTGGTCGTTGGACACATTGCCAGCAATGTGATTGGAAAGGCAACGACATCACTCCGATGGTTTGATCCTTCAGAATCATCAACAAAGTCAACAGTTAGGGCGTGGTTCAATGGAAATGAGCTATGCCAGTATAGCCCAAAAATTGGAATGATCAACGGAATTTGGATGATTTTTGGGATATTCTAATATTTTCTTCAGACACACCTTTTTTTTGGTAATTTTGAATGGAAGTCTGGGGTACCTACTAGCTGCGTCGGCAGATGGGAAACCGCAGCTGTCTTTTTGTGATAGTTGCTCTGCCTCACTTCGACCTGTGAACTGTTTTGAACTGAGATGCCTCGGATTGCTAATACGACGAATACGATATATATGAGTCATATGACCCATAGGATCCATGGTGCTGGTATATGTGCTAACATGGGGTATATTGATGGGATCCATGTTACCATATATAGCATACATGGATCCGTCATGGGTGATACAATACAGTCAGTTCCATCATCCGAAAATCTGACGAAGATGTTGTCCATTCCGAGCCAAAACAGCTTCCAGGTGTTGGCAAAAAATCGGGGATGGGAAGGATGGTGGGAAGATATGGAAACCCAAAACAAAAGGCCCTGGTTCTTGACATCAAAAGGGCCTTGGGATACGTTGGGATTTATGCACTTCACTTAGTTCATCCAAATCTGATTTTTGATTCATAGATTTTGAACAGAAAAATCTCATCATCTCAACAGATTTTAAGCTTCACGACCTGCATTGATGCAGAAGTTTGCCACGGATGGTTTGCTCGTGGAAACTCAAGTTCTGTTGTTCAGAAAAGGCCGAATTGGAGCAGATCCTGTCGCTTCCTGCCTGCATGCAGGTGGAATTGGTAAAGAGACTGATGTAGCAGCTCCCAACCTGTTGAAATGCCAAATGGAAGGCGCCATGTTTGATCCGGAGAAGCCCACCTCGATCTGGATAAGTTACACAATGATACTGGGTCCTGTCTGGGCACATCACTCAGGTGAAAATGAAGATCTTGTCTGAATTTTGGAAGAAAACCTCATGATTCACATCATTCTTGGCGTGCTGTTCGCTAAACCTGGGCCAACATCTGAATCCATGAAAGCTGAGGCCTCCATGTACCCTCTGGTAAACATACAAAAAACTATGGAAAATCACCATTTTTAATGGATAAATCCACTATAAATGGCCATTTTCAATAGCTTTTTGTATGTTTACCAGGCCGGGTATCCAAAATCTCCCATTTTCTGTACCAATGGGCCGTACACCCAATGGAATTCTATCTAGTGCACGAGAGCTGAGATGTTCTGAGATGCTCCTTTCTGAATGGAGGTGCTCATCAGGGTTTGTCTGATACCATGGGGATACTCTAAGAGGGATACCCAGAAAAATTTCGCCATTTTCGTCATTTTCATAGATAAAATCTTCGGTATAAAATGATGATCATCCATGATAATCCCAAAAAAATCCATGGGAAAATCCATGGGGCTAAGACAACCCGTTTTTTTCCGACAACCCCCGGAGGCCACCGGCCTCGTATCCTCGAGTGGCTTGAGTCAGCTGGAGTATCTAGGCTTTTCGGTTGCTGAGGTTCCCAGCGAACCAGTTTCCAATTTCTCTGTTCAAATCTGTTTAATCTCTTTAAAGCTGTTTACTAGCGTTGATTTTGAATAGTGGTTCATCATGGTTCATCAAATGAACTTTGGGGACGTAGCTTCGGTGCAGCGAGAGACAAAAAGAGAGAGAGAGAGGGGGGAAAAAAAAACAGGAAAAAAAATGATGCAAAAACAAAATAGTAAATCCGTGTGTAGTAATTGTCGTGATCAACTCGTGAGAGATTTTTGTTTCACGGCTTTGGAGTAAATTTTTGCGAAGCTCTTTTACTGTCTCTCAGCCCTCCAGGCCCTCCACAATTACGGACACGAAAATCAAGATCAAAGCTGCCACGATGCCTCACATGGTACGCTGAGGACCACCCCACCAGCATCGGCTGAACCAATCACTCTGCCAGGTGTCCTAAACATAACCAGTCAGGTTAAAGCGACTTAATACCTCAAGAACTGCACATTCCCACCAAAAAGAAATCAATAACTCTTGTCTTGGCTATGACCCTTTCCAAACGAGTCTAGAGTTGCTTTTGTTGTTGGTGCTGCTGTTGTTATTTTGTTGTTGTTGTTGTTGTTGCGGTTGTGGTTGTTGTTGTTGTTGTTGCTGTTGCTGTTGCTGTTGCTGTTGCTGTTGGTGTTGTTCCTGCTGTTGTTGTTGTTGCTGTTGTTGCTGTTGTTGCTGTTGTTGCTGCTGTTGTTGCTGTTGGCGTTGTTGCTCCCGCAATATGTTGTTGACGCTATCGACGCTAGTGCTTTCGAGATTGTGTTTCGATTGCTGGGTTTCACCACTCCAGAATAACAAGCGGCAGTATTTCTCTCTAAAAATCCAGAATTCCTTTAAAATCCTTACAGTAAAACACTATAGCCCGTAGGATCCATGTATGGTATATATGCTAACATTTGGGGTATATTGATGGTAAATGTTACCATATATAGCATACATGGATCCTATGGGTAGTTCAACAGTAGAGAAATACTTGGCAGAAGTACTTCCACGGAGCCATAGCATCTGCAGTGTTCTTTTCAGAAATCGCAATACCAGTAGTTGCAAAGTGTATTCCTGGACAGAATGGCAGTTTTTTTTTTTACAAATGTGCGAAAATGTGCAAGTTATTTTTTTTCTTTGGTAGTTTTCATTTCAATACTGGGGGATTAAAGACACAGCCTTACTTTCAGAAAGTGCTGCAATCATTGCAACAAGAAAAATGAATACTCAGCATGCTGCAGTCCGAGCATGTGAAGTATTCCTTTGAACGACGCAGAGCCTGTTTTGTGCAGTCTGCCCTTAAACAAGCAAGCATTGTTCATTTCAACAGCGGTATTTTTAAAAGGCGCAATGGCCGTTTAAACTTGAGGACAGTAATTACACTACGAAAGCACTATTCCTATCAAATATGCAGGACGCCTTGGAAAAACACGGGAATCCTTTGAACAGTGCAGCATTCAAAGTGCAGGATTTCTCCAAAAACTGCAGCATTTTTCCCTGGAGAAGGACCCAAACCTCACTGCCGTGTCCACGGAGTCAATGGTGACAATCAAAATAGCTAGTTGGTAAGTGGGAGGTCGTTCCCTAAATATGGTATCATGTACAATATATTTATGCATGGTATGATAGGTTTTGATCCATCCTCATATAAGTCTTCTAGTTGCTAACCGCATCACCCATCACACCTACAATGAAAACTCTTGCTGGCTGAGAACGACTCGCAAGTAGACGAGAAGAGCGTGCTTGAACTAAATGTCAGTTCTCGGCAACACTGGAGAACTTTGGATCCACACATGGCAGGACTTTTCATGTACAATGGTCTTGTTATGCATTCTTTTGAATGAAAAGAAGCGTTGGCAGAACCTAAGCCATCACAATCTTGGACATCTTGGACATCTTGGACATCTTGGACATCTTGGACGGCCTCCAGCGCAGTACCAAATCCACGCATTGCTCCTCTTTGGCCGCTTCGCTTTTGGTGCCTCACTTGGACCAACATGACGGTCAGATGGTGTCTTAAATTTTGGAAGCCCAAAAATCCATAATCTGTCAAAATCTCACAAATCATATCAATTTATCATCATGTTCACACTTTTGTGAAGCCAAAAACTCACTCATCGTTAGATGAGAACTCCCACCTGAACAGCAAGATCCCAGAGCTGCTCTGCTCGTGTGGCTTCTGGGATGCTACACCCTGCGAGCCTCAGCCGGGGATTACGGCCCTTGGGAACTGATGGTTGCCGCTGGATGTTTCCAAAAATGGGGGTGCCCCAAGTTATGGATGGTTTGTTTATTTCATGGAAAATCCCAAAAGAATCAATGCATGATAACTAGGGGTGCCCCACTCAGGAACCCCCCTGAAAGATCCATCTAACAGCTCTGTGTTCCAGCCTAAGAATCTCGAAGAGGTTGTTGAACTTCCCCAAAGCCTGAAAAAATGATCGCGAATCAACATGCATCATGATTTGTGCTGATTTTCAGGCATTCTCACCAGAATTTTCAGAATACTTCTTTGATCATCTGGTTGGTGGTTTTAACCATCTTGAAAAATATTTGTCAATGGGAAGGATGACATCCCATATATGAAATGGAAAATAAAACATGTTTGAAACCACCAACCAGTCATGTTTCATAGCTACGGAAAACCTGGACAGTCTCAACCTTCGCGGCTGCCGGCGAAGATTTCACCAAAAATTTCACCGAAAAGTCATCGGTTTTTTGCGCAACATTGCCATTGAATCTGGGCTCATAATATGTCACTAACCTGAAATGTTTTATGCCATAAAAGGGGATGATTCCCTCAAAATTGATCCCAGTGCAGGAGAACAGGCTTTGGTCGCTAATTTTTTGCCATTGAATTCATCCTTCAGCCTTCATGATTGCAGCGTCATCTGCCCTCTTCCGTAGTTGCAAGGCCTGTAGGACCTCAATGAAATGATGATCAAACAGATGGGCTTCCCAATTTCTGGACCCAATCACGCCCACAATATGAGTAATCATATGTAGATATATATATATATTACTATATATTTAGTTGCCATGGGCGCTGCTGGGCGCCTGGGTGTTTTGTTGTCTTTTTGGTGTTTTTTTTGTTTCCTTCTGTTTCTCTGTTTTTGTTTGATGATGGGGTGGAGTGGGGTGGGGTGGGATGTTAACGTGCATGTTCATGTTCATGTTATGCTGACGATGTTACGTTTATCATGAGGTGGGGTGGGGTGGGATGTTAACGTTCATGTTCATGTTACGCTGAAATTGTTCCTTGGTTGAAGTAGTTTTTGAGACGCTAAAAACAGGCGTGCAAGGCTGCATGCGCAGTTACATGGGGAAGTGCACGCAAACATCCTTAAAACAACCATGCGCCTCTCAGTGCCGTTCCCATTTAGTTAGTTAGTTATACGTATTAGAATAGATATATTCGATATAGTAATAATAATATATATGTATATATATATACATATCATTTATACATATCATTTATACATATTTATACATACTTAGCCCATTCTATATATATATATATTCCCTTTAGTGAGCATCTAACCCGCGTTCGCAAGCACATAACACGACATTGGACCCTTCACCTTCATCAGCGATCAGCTCGTCAGCAACACATGAACTACACTTTTGTTTGTAATAAGCTAGGTTTTTAGTAGGTATATACGGTATATCTATGCAGTCTATACTGAATTTGCTTGTAAACCAAGGTTCCATCACTAGGGGACATTATTCTCGGGATGTTTCAGTTTTACAGCCAGAAAAGTGTCCCATACTTTGAGCTTTCGAAGTCTCCCACATCAGGAACTCTAAGAAGGATGCATACATGACACTACAAAATGCCTAGAAATTGGTGAGGATTGTATACACAGCATACATGTACAGGTCAGTGGTAGCTACATCTTCCCTCCAATCCCCGGGTTCGCCCACACTCAAACAACACATCCAAACAATATGATATACTTATCACCAGAAGGATGAATGAAAACACTGGCTATACGCAATGATTCTGACTTTAAGTTTTCAGGATTTAGGGTTTTGATTTAGGGTTTAGGGTTTTAGGGTATTGTTTTGGAAGTAAAAAACTTAAACCCTACGCAGGGATTTGAGCATGTCAAAGGATATGCGGGATTCGCCGCGGGCAAACCTGGGGTTTGCAGCGTACATCTTTCATCGACATCGGCTTGTCTGAAATATGGTATCTCCAAGTTTCATGTGTTCTCAGTTTATCATCATATGTTCATTTTCAGACGCACTCATATACATACATTTATGCTGAAGTAGATAGAATACGGAATCTTCAAAGATAGTCCCATTCTAGTGAGGATGTTCAAAGAATGTCCATATTCTATCTTTTCCAGGATGACTATATAATACATGTGTGACTACACAAGTATATGATATTGAGGTTGCCAAACCCCTAAATTATGTACATATCATATAATATATATATATATATATATATTATGCATGTGTCTCTTTTCAATCATGGTAGGCCCCAATCATGGTAACCGCAAGTCGCCATAGGTTTCAATATTGGTAGCCCTATTCCAGGAACCCACTATGTATGTTATATTATATTATGATTATTATTTTTAATTATTATCATATATATATATACAGTGTATATATATTAGATATATTGTTTATATATCATATCATACCATATCATATCATATTATATTACTATATTATATTATCATATCATATCATATCATCATATTATTATCATATTATTATATCATAGTATTATATCAAATTATTATATCATGTGTTTATATCATATCATATCATATTACTATATCATATTATATCAAAACATATCATATTATATCATATTATTATATTACATTATATTATATTACAATATATTGTATTACATTATGTTATATTATATTACATCATATCATATCAAATTATATCATATAATATTATTAAATTATATCATATCATATTATTATATTTTATCAAATCATATCATATCATATCATTTTACCATCTCATATCATATCATATCATATTATTATATCATATCATATTATTATATCATGTCATATTATTATATTATATCATATTGTTATATTGTATCATGTTTTATATTATATCATATCATATCATATTATTATATCATATCATGTTTTATTATATCATATCATATCATATTATATCATATTATATTTTATCATATGATTATATTATATTATATCATATCATATTAAATCATTATAGTATATCATATCATTATATCATATGATATCATATCATATCATATTATTATATTATTTCATATTATTATATTATACCATATTCTATATTATATCATATCATATCATGGTATATCATTAGTTTATATTTTGTTTATTATATCATATCATATCATATCATATTATATCATATGATTATATCATATCATATTATTATTGGAAAGGACTGTTGTGAGCGGCAGAATCCATAAGTTTTGGGGAAGAATAGTTTCATCAGAATAGTTTCCTACTATTTGCCCTCACAAGAGTCGTTTCAGACACATGTCATGGCACCACGTAATTACACTACATCAGTCATCTACCTACATCTGCCCTACATCTGTCCAACTACACGTCTGTTTCCAACATCTGCCTTCACTTCTCTGCATTGACTGCACAGATTAATCCAGATTAATCATGATTAATCTAGAACCAAAAGAAACAAAAAAAAACAATGTTTCCACAACTACTCTGACCTCTAGACTAGTTGCCAAATCTTTGTTTTTTTTGTTCTAGATTGATCATGATTAATCTGGATTAATCCTGATTAATCACTGGCATAACATCATACATCACAACCCTGGCTTTTCGCACCTACTCTGCCAAAAAAACATGTTTCCGCACCTACTCTGACCTTTGGACTAGTTGCCAAGTTGCCAAATCTTTGTTTTTTTTTTGTTCGGTTTTCTGGAGGTTTTGGTATGATCCTGACTAATTAATCTGGATTCATAAGGTCCTACATCATGACTCCGGCTAGTTCCGGCCTTCTTGTCTCCAAATTTGGAAAATCAGATGCTCGGAGACTTGGGCATGGGTTGAGGGAAATTTTGTAGTTCATCTATTTCCACCTAGTTTTCTGCAGAATTTGGCACTGTTCAAAAACAATGCCGCAACAATTGAAACAAAATAAAGCAGACAAAGTGCACTTAGGACATGGGTTCGGCTTTTTTTACATACAATCTTCCAATATTTGTGATCCCAAGTCTTATTTTTCAAAGAAGATGATATTCCTTACAGAAAGTGTGGCCTGACTTTGTGCATTCCCTTTGAAAGATTGCAATATCTTTGAAAAGAGTGCGGTAATGGTCTGAAATAGACCTTCAATGCGCACACAATTTCATAAAAGTATGGCGCCTTCTGCTAACAGATTCCAACACCATTGCAAATTGAGGTCCATTTATATATATATATATATAAAAACGCACACACACACATATATTATATATACGTGTATATATATACCATGGTGTTCTTTTGTGATCATGGCATTCTTTGAAGTGAATGTGTGTAACATGTATAACTATCTGGAATATGTTCCTTCAAGAAAGTGCATCATCTCTTTGAAAAGGGTGCAAGATTTCCTCAGACATCAAAACATAATTCCAAATTTCAAGACGGAGTTCTTTTGTGTTTATAGTGTTCCTTTTATCAAAAGAGTATGATATTCCTTGAACAAAGTGTGGAAAGTAGTGTTTTTTCTCTAAAAGCTATCAGCTCCTTGAGGGAGATGCAATATTCTCTTAAGACAATGGAATGTTCTTCCAAAATGTAATCCTTTTACACATGCAGCACTCTTTCTGAAATAATATGGTTGTCCCTTGGTGGATAAGGTATTATTTTGGGAAGTAACCTCTGCAAATGATGGAATCGCTTGATTAAGAAGAGTGCACAACTCTTTCGTATTAAATACAGAAACTAGTTTCTTTAGAGAAAGACCTGGTTCTTAAGGAACAACAAACGAAGACTGAAACTTTTCAACATGAATACTACAGGTGTGAAGACAGTTATTTTTACTTTTGCAGGAACATGGCTTCTTGAAAAGGATACTATATTGTCTTATGGTGGGGTACTTGCCATATGTAGGCAACATAGTCATCTGACATGATGTTCAAGAAATATTGTGTTGATGCATTGGGTATTGCATTTTTGACATGAATTCTGCATATTAAAGGGGTGGCTGCAAATCGAAAAGTACGCTACATATGGCACAGGAATATTGCCTACTTGAAGGGATATCGTATCATGTGGAAGAAGATTTCGCTTTTTCAGAAACGAATGCCGCATCTTTTAGATTTTAGAGGATTCTTTCATAATTGTAGGGGTATTGCTTGTTGAAGAAAACATTGTACTTTTTCAAAGGAAAATTGCAACTTAATGAAACTTGTTTCTTTACAAGCTGGGGTACTTCATTGTTGCATTTATATTGCATTTTAGAACAGTAATGCACTATCTTAAACTCATGCTACATATTATAGAAACATGTTTACCCTTAAATGGAAGGCTGTACTTCTTTAGGGGCGCCCTGCATCTTTTAGAAAACAAAAGCGTTATATTTTGCAAGGGATAGTGGAAGGGTTCATGCAACTATTTCAAGGATATTATCTAAGATGCACATGTGTTTCAATACGTGTATTCCTGAATTGTGTGTACTTACATTTATGGTCCTTTACCTTATGACTCTGATGTATTCACTTAATTGCATTCAAAAAGAACAACATATTTCACAAAGAGACTCTTAAACAAGATATATATGTATATATATTTAATAAGATTTTGCATAGGAATTGCATGGAACTAGATGCCCAAGAATTTCTGAATAAAAACCTGCCTTTATTGATTGATGGCAATTTTGAGCACATAGTTGGGTGAAAAGTAGCACATAGTTGGGTGACAAGTATGTGCTTAAAGTGCAACCTGTTCATATCTGGATCAGAAGGATTTGCAAAAAAGAATGCCATTCATTTAACTATTTTTTCTGCCGCTCACAACATTCCCCTCCCATTAATATATCATATCATATCATATTATAGTATATCATATTATTATATCATATCATATCATATTATATCATATCATATTATAGTATATCATATGATATCATATTATATTATTATAGTATATCATATTATTATATTATATCATATTATATTAAACTATATTATATTTTCTAATATTATATTATATTAAATTAAATTATATCATATCATATCATATCATATTATTATCTTATATCATATCATATCATACCATACCATATCATATCATATTATTATCTTATATCATATATCATATCAAATCAAATCATATCATATCATATTATTATCTTATATTATATATCATATCATATCAGATCATATCATATCATATCATTATCTTATATCATATATCATATCATATCATATGATTATCTTATTTCATATCATATCATATCATATTATATCATAGTATTATATTATATCATATATCATAGTATTATCTTATATCATATCATATATCATATCACATATCATATCATAAATCATATCAAATATCATATCATATCATATCATATTGTAGTAGATTATATTATTAAAACATATCATATCATATCATATCATATTAAAAACTTATATCATATCATATCATACCATACATCATATCATATCATATCATACCATATATCATATCATATCATATCATAGTATATCATAGTGTTATATCATATCATATCATATTATCATATCATATCATATTATCATATCATATCATATTATTACATTATATTACCCTCTGGTAAATTAACAGTTCAACCCTGCCAGTCATCGGGGTTGGAAGACTAGTTTCCATTTAAAAAATGCTATTTTCAGGGTCTATGTTTATTTACCAGAGGGTACATTTTATCATATCATATTATCATATCATATCATAACATATCATATCATATCATATTATTATATTACATTTTATTATATTACAATATAAACCATGTTCAGTGACAGCCCAAAACCCTTGGGCCTCTGGGTGCGATCTCACCAGCAACATGAGTTTCCGCTTCGCGGCCAGCGCTTCCTGGGGACACCAATGGCCAATGGCCATCAAATCGTGGGGAAAATCATGGGAAAATCATGGAAAATCATGGGAAAATGATGAATGATATGATGGAGAATGATCAAGATCGGCCCAATGTCGATGGAATTTAAGCGACTCTCTGAAGCTTCTGATACGGTAGTATCTGAGGTGTCTATCACGTGCAACTCATGTACAGCATGTCAGGATATCAGAAAAAAAAACTCAAATACTCTGATAACCCCTCTGCAATGAAAGATGAAAGGAGTAAATGTCATAATCCAAGCAAATCGAAAACAAGAATAAGATCAAAAATAAACACAATTGCAGACCTGACCTCAAGCAGACCCAATAAAACAAAGAAACAACTGCAAAAAAAACAAACAAATATCAGGATCGTAGTCTTGATTCTCTTAGGATTTCAGATTCTGTTCTTTGCGCCTGTTTTGGTTTCGTGTTTTTCTGTTTGAAGGGCTGTGTTTGAAATCCATGAAAAAAGGCCGCAGGTGACTGTGTCGTAGTGATCACTCCCCTTCCAAGGAATGATACATGTATGTACATGTTCTTCGGGAAGTACCCTCTGATAAACAAACATCGCTATTGAAAATGGCCATTTATAGTGGATTTACCCATTGAAAATGGTGATTTTCCATAGTTATTTGTATGTTTACCAGAGGGTTTTGACTTTTCCTCAGAATACGCTCATATTCGTGAAAACAAACTGTGTCTTAAGATATTGGAGCGTTTGAAAGGAACGGCTTGTGTCTTGAAACATTGTGCATATTTTGCAGGAAGACTAGCCGAAGCCTGGGCTGTCCCTAGTCGGATTATTTTGCATTGTTAGTGTGCAAGCTTAGACGAGATTTCTTTGCAAGGAATGCTACAGGATGCCACAGGTGTTTGAAAGGAATATTGCATCTAGAATGAACAGTAGCATGTCGTTTTGAAGACTCCAGGTCTTCAAAGGCCTCCTTCGAAAGAACTGCAGCAATATTTTAGGAGTGCAAACCGGCTATATGTCTGAAAGGTGTTCTTAACTTAAAAGTGAAGAAGCATATATGTTTGCATTGCTTAAAGGATCCTATGTTCGAGAGTGATACTGCCTTCATTAGAGTAGATGAAAATGATTGAAAATGTTTGTCTCGAGAGGTTGCAGTTGAGGGAATACTACGTGAAGAATACTGAACCTTTGGTTGGGAATTGCATGGAATTGCTGCATTGAAAAGCTACTGGAGATGCGTCTAGAAGATTATTGCGGCTCAGCGTACTGGTCTTCCGGAAAGTTCCACTTGTAAGGGACATCGTATGTTCTGAAGGATTTGTCGGTTTCTTTGGAAGATTCTAAGATTGCTGTTCAACTGAACCCTATATCTCATTACACCAACGCTACACGTTTTGAAAGGAGGATGCATATCTGAAAAACATACTGCATGGCTCACAGGAATATAGGGATTTGGAAAAAATAAAAGCATATCTTATTCTTTTCAGGAGTGCTATGTAATCATACTTCAAAAACTGTGTCTTCAATAAACATGTTCCAAAAGGCACAGAGCTGGCTCTGGATTTTTGGGTTTTGTTTCCTTCCACTTTTTGAGCGGTTTTTTCTGCCAGACTAGTGGGATATTTTCTCAGGAGGAATTCTGAATCATCATGAAAAATACTGAACTTTTTGAAGACGATGCTCCAACCGATTGTGAGCAGTTTCTGCTCCTTAAAATATGGAGCATATTGGTTGACAGGAGTAGAGAGAGAGAGCATCGGTCCAAAAGCACTGTTCATGAATGCACAGAACGATACATACACGACGACAGCCTCCTAAAATCTCCGAAATATCTGTTTTTCGGGTCTATCCTTCCTCTATCTTCCTCATGCGTGTCATCGTTGATGGTATGGAGGGCAGTAGTTACAAGTGGGGAATTCTGGAGACCTAGGACATCCTAGGACACTGAAAGGGCACCCAATAGCTCACAAAAAGCTCCAACTATCTTTGCCTAAAGTTGGCCGATTTCTGATCCATATGGAGGTTTCCAACAAGTCATGGGAATACCCCTAGTTATCCTCCATTCGATTGGGATTTTCCATTGTCCATAAACCATCCAGCTCTTCAAAATCAGTTGGAAACCTGGAATCTGTCGAGAGTTGCAGCAGTTTTCACGCCTGCAATCTGACCTCCTCACCAGGTGGTGGCGGCGATACCGCCAGGGGCGCCGGTGGTTCTGGTTCCCTGCGGAGAGCAGCGTTCATCCCACAGGCGCGTTCTTGCCGTTTTTCAGAACCATCCGATGGTAACCATCCCCCAATATTACAGTATGGTATAGTTTTTGTAGATACCTAGTGTATAAATAATATATATATATCATATATATATCATATATATATATATCATATATATATATATCATATATATATATATATATATCATATATATATATATATCATATATATATATATGTATCATATATATATCATATATATCATATATATATATATATATGTATCAT
>Ga0126342_10009226_pt1 | contig 17680 bp, 17 predicted proteins | sample Cyp1metagenome_FD_92528 | JGI IMG/M metagenome (GOLD analysis project Ga0126342, IMG submission 92528) | Coral microbial communities from Lord Howe Island, Old Settlement Bay, Australia - Cyphastrea 1 metagenome | ecosystem: Host-associated > Invertebrates > Cnidaria > Coral ... | reverse complement strand
GGTTTCACTGCAATTCCTGTTTTGACCAAGCCAGTGAAGGCTCAAGGCCTATTGATCCCAAAGAGCGGCAGCAGGCCACAACATCCAAGAATGTACCTGGCAAATGGAAATGGGCCATGGGAAATTCACATATATATACCATATTATAATAATAGTAATAATAATAATGTATAATTTAATATGTATATATATATATATATATATATATCATTAATGTCATTAAATGTTATATATATATATATATATTATTATCATTATTATTTATATTTCTTATCTTGGGTAATCTGTATTCGAATCAGTACAAAGCGATGCCCAAAAACATTCAAACACTCTGAAAACACGCTGAAGAACCCGTCCATTTTAAAGGTCACTGTAGCCATTGCCTAGAAGCATCATCAACCATTCATGTGTGCCACGGTCGTCCATCTCATACTGGGGTGTAAAAATGAATTGATAAACATCCCCCAAGCACTGGATATAGTAGCTGGTATATATATATATATATATATAATATACATATACATATATTATATTATGTATCGCATATCATAGTATCCCTATTATCATATACCGCTTAAATCAATGGATCAGTCGAAAAACCCCATGGTCCACATCCCCAGCAGCAGGGCAAGGGGCCAGGGTCCACATCTTTCAGGATTCTCATCCTCGTCGGGGAGCTCATAGTACCTGGGGGTAAACACCATGGCGCCATGGCGCCATGGTGAATGTTGAGCCAGGATTTTGATGTTCACCAGAATTTGTTCATGGGAAATAAATAGGAAATTCATGGGGATTTAAAGGGATATTAAATGTATATATATATAATGTTTTTCAATTTTACTAAGGATATGTACCCAGTTTTAATAGTCATTGAATGTCACTGGCGAATTTTGAGACAAACTGCCTCAATATTCTCAGTATCTTTGCAAATAATAACACGTTTCAAGTTTCATTGCCATGTCAAAAATGACAAGTTAAGGATTCCCTCTGATGATCCAGTCATTTTATGTAATTGTTGCATTTCAGGTCATTCAACAACAATTTTTGCATCACTCGTGATTTTCCAGCAATGTGATTTTTTGTGCCCTCTTCGGATTTCACCAGTGCCCAAAGCCCAAAGGGCACAGGCTGACCCATTCCTTGTCCTCTTCCACCAAAGTGTGCTCTGGGTCTGGATCCCAGAAAATCTGGCAGCGAAACGATCTTTAAACAAGGTTGAAGACAGTATCTCTTTATTGTGCTATGACTCACTATGACACCCCGTGATGATGTTATTATATAAATATCAGTATCTCATAGAAATCCAGGATAAAATCCAGGATACCAGTATCTTGAAAAACATATACTGAGTTCCAGGGTAGGTAGGTTTCAGCGCCGCTTTCAGTGCCATGCTCAGTGCAGTGGATCGACTCAGCGAATCCAGTTGATCCAGTTGCAGTGCAGTCACTGACCGTCCTCTGAAAATTCAAATCATCGCCCGGCCCTGGGAAATTTGACGAAGAGACTCAGACTTTTTTGAAGATTCTATGAAAATATATTAAAATCATAGGAAAAGTTCGCAAAATAAATCCTCCAGTGATTTTTGTCAGCCAGAAATAGGTCCGATCCCCTGAGAGGTTGATCCTGATGGCATCCGAATTGGCGATCGAAAAAGGGATGACCCGAATGGCTCATTGCAGTCATGCGAATTGGAGATCTGCAAAAATATCTTTCCATATGGTTTTTCCATGGGTGTTTTTTACCCATATTAGTTCCATATGTTACCATTACCATGGTTTTTCCATGGGGTTTTGACCACCTTTCTATACCTTTCCCCCTTCGCACCGTTGGAAGGTGCATAGTGCATGGCTGCCTGAGTGAAGGAGGTGACCTTCTCCAAAGTGGTGTGCTCCAACATGCTCTGCACATCCTGCCACGAAGAGGAAGACAGGGCTGAAGCCAGGGCGCTAGGTGAGGGAAACATCCAGGACATCAAATATGGTGGATTTAAATGGATTTAATGGATTTTAATGGATTTTAATGGATTTTAATGGATCAATGGATTGGTTTAAGGGAGAATCTTCACCATGGGTTTTTACCACGAAATATATGGGGGTTTCCAGTTAAAATTGTCCGGTAAACCAATCCAATGAGTTAAGGGAACATCTGGCTTGGGGCTTCCGGGGTTCCGGAAATCCCTTGTGGGACTAGCATGGCTGGATGTTCATCAAATCCATCCCCATGTGGGGATCTACAACTACAAATAAGTGGGGTCAAGTTGGAGTTGATTGCAACAAGTAGGGGGCGCATGGGTAGTGGCCCATCATTGAAACGGACTGTTGACTGCACCAAAGGTATTTATGTCATTTCCAGTAGTCGATTGTGCTACTTAAAATTGGAGCAACACGGAAAATCGCAGAAACGATGAAAAAACTGGCGATCATCTAGAACCTATTTCCAAGAATCAACAATATCATTGCTAGCGGCTATAGATAAATATTGCTCTTGAATATTTGTCTTCATACCCAAACATTTGTTTTGATTGCACCAAAGTTCTACAGGAAAAAAACATCCAAAATCTTCAAAGAACAAGCCACACGCGGCCAACCGTACTGTACTGCTTTTTTGGTTGGTGGTTGCTATCATAAAACCCTTGACAACTCCATTGAAAGCACATGAAAGCACAGAAAACATTAAGGTGTGGAGTATGTTGAACATCTCAAAGGAAACCTAGTCACCTAGTCACAGTCAAAGTATTGCCAACCCTGTTTCGAATGGCAAACAACCAATATTTATCTATTGGTTTCATCCAAAATTTAGTGGTAATTTATGGTCGTATCTCGAGGTCTCATTTGGGCTTCGTTACATCCCCAGATTTGTTCTTTTCAACCACTTTTGCTGTTGTCGTCAACCACTATATAATATTGATATCCATCGCGTGTCATAAATTCTTGGAGTATGCGGTGAGTTCTCAACATGGGGACCTCGAAACCATGGCTTTCCTATTCATAACTGATGATTTGCGGTCCACCATTTTAAGAGACCCAATATTGGTATCCTTGTTTGCCGTTGTCGACCAATATGATGGTTCATTAATATTTGATTGTATTGTTATTGACTATATACTAGTTGTCATTATATCACTATGTAGTATTGTGTGTGTTACTATTTACTATTATAAACTATAATAGCAACCCCCAACAAAATAGAAATTAGTAAAATCCGATTCAAAACAGTGATAAATTAAAGCGGAATAATAGGTTGTTCAATCGTTTTGAAGGCAACTATTGCCTTGTTAGTGATTCCTGTGTCAATGTTGTTATCATGGTAATTATTGTAGTGATTATCATTACTCTTGTTGACAATAGTCATAAGTCAACATGTAGAGTTTTCATTTTTTTTGTGGGCAACCCCAGAATATGGTTCACTAATCCCAATAATATTCATGGAATTTCCCAATGGTGTTATCTTTTTTATGCACATCCAGTGATCCTTTGTACTTCCTGAAAAGGTACTTAAGCTCTCAGTCATCATACACTAGTCATGCTTCCTCCAAAGGTACGACTGGATCCATAGGGTCTGATTATTATGATGATTATTCTTAGTGGCTGCAACTCCTAGATCTGCTTAAGGACCCACCAAAAATTCAACAACATTCCCTATATATCGATTCCCCCATCGTGGATTTCTTGGGAAAATCAGCCAAATCATATCCCTCACAAAATTCAGCTTGATTGTATAGTTTCCGATATTTTCCTGTAATCAGCTCCATGGCTGGAAAATCCCTCATCTCCATTGAGTTCGGTGACTTCTATCAATGATCATAGGATTTTCCCAGCATTTCCTAGGGAGTTTCCCATTCAGACTTCCATTTTCCCAGGATTTCCCATGATTTTCCATGGTTTCCCCATGGGAAACCTCCAACTCTTCCCATGGGAAACCCATGGCCCAATTGGAAAATTCCGCCTTGGCCCTTTCCTGGATCTGCCCCAGCTCGCCCTTCAGGAAAACGGCCTCGCTTTGGAAAATCCGATCGGTTTTTCTGGGTGAAATCAGGTGAGTTGGGAAACCCCCATGTTTTTCATGCTTACATCACCAGTTGAGTTGGTAAGTGGTTGGTGGTTTTAACCATCTTGAAAATATGAACGTCAATGGGAAGGATGACATCCCATATATGAAATCGAAAATAAAAGTCATGTACCACCAACCAGGTAAAAAAAAACAAAACAATTGAGTTTGTCTGAAAAAATCACGCTTTGGCTGCTGAAAAATCACCAATGGGTAAGATCAATCACCAGGTGACACTGACGGTGGACGTCCCAGGGCATCCCGGGGCCCACGCCAGGGACGGTGTCTTCACTTTCTTGGCGACGTTGATCAGCTCCTGTCCAAGCCGTCGATGGAAATTTCCAGAAAGCTTTCCCAGGTTAAAAAAAGGTGGAGTTGATCTCCATTTGGATAACGGCAGATTCATGATCTATATATATATATATCTATCTATATATATATATGATATGTATCTATATCTATATATATATATATATTTATATTGTACGCCAACTTTACCACTGGGAGATCCTTTTTCATCTCCATTTCGGATGGAAGCACCGGCCCGTTCTCGTATCAGGATGGGAATGGAACGGAATGGATCGGATTCCCAGGGTTTCTCCATTGAGGTCTGAATGGTAGAGGTATATATAGATTAGTGAGCTTATTTACAGTAAAAGAATATGAAACATGTGCTCCATGGATATATATATATATATATAAATATGTGTATATATATATATATTGGTAGAGCTGTTGCCCTATACTTGGGCCAGTTTGGAGTTGGTAACTATGATGCCTGGAGCTGGGTATTGGATCATCCTCATTTTTAGGGGATTGCAACAATTGCTGAGACCAGCACAGGGAAGTAACGAAGGAAAGCACGGAAAGCATTTGCTGATCAAATCCCATAAAATTACACCTAATCTATGCCAGTCTTCACCCAAATATCTCACCAATCAAACAGGGCTTGCTCGAAAATCCCCTCATTTAATCGAATGATTTCCAATTAAAACCTTCATAAAATGTGACCTCCCATATATGTTCATGATTTTCTTATTGTTTACAAGGTGGGTTCCCAGTCAGCCATTGCTACGATTGATTACTGACAGTACCGACCCATATATCATATATATATATAATTATAATATATATATATATATTAGTATTAGTACTAGAAGTGTCAGCCGAGTTCCAAACTGGCAGCAAAGCTTGGTGCTGTGTCTGGACGGTTTTCTTGTAAGAGATCACCAGGAAACATCATAGCACAAGCACTTTCAAGTGGAAACCCGACTTTCCCCACAGTTCATGGAGGAAAACAACAACAACAACAACAACAACAACAACAACAAAACTCGGGTCCTTCAATCGTGGAACTCCCAAGGTCACGTTCTTGGCTCCAACTCCGGCGAAATGGAAGGTATTCTGAGCAATGCGAAACGGATGAGCAGGGCCAAGATGGATGGTTTGTGTTTTTTCGTGGGGCTTCACATTCTAATGGCAAGTTCAATGCATCAATCAAGATAATCAAGATGGCATTCACATTAGTGATTGATTCCCGTGATGGTGGCATAAGTCTTGTTTGTTGTTCGTTTTCAATCTTTTAGTCCAAAACATCAATGAACCATAAACTAGTATAAGCTATTGAATGGGATATGAGTCATGGGCTGTTGTACCTCCCGTTGTAGTGGATGTTCTTAGTTCAGGAATGTTCAGAATGGGAGTTTCAACACAATTTAGCTATGTCATGCTATGTCCGGGTGACCTGAAAGCATTGTGGTTTGCACCAAACCGAAGTACAATAACTGGTTGGTGGTATACCTACAATGTGAGGCCCCCCAGTTATAAGTTGCTTTATAAGCCCCAGTAACTATAGTTATAAGCACCATAAACCATAGTTATTGGAGTTATACACCAACTTAGCTATCTTGGGGGCCTCACATTGTACCCCTCTGAAAAATGATGGAGTTCGTCAGTTGGGATGATGAAATTCCCAACTGAATCGAAAGTCATTCAAAATTCCATGGTTCCAAACCACCAACCAGCATATGCTGTCACCAAGACTTAGAGCTTTGACCACCAAGGATCCATACCTGTCAGTTTATCGACGAAGTCAAGTGAGACCATGTTAATGATTTGACCAAATAAAAAGTTGGGATTGAATCAGGTTCTCATTGGATAATCCATGTTCTAAAAAAGGGGTGGCGGAGTTTGCCATTGAAATTCACTTTTTTCCATGGTTCCATCACCCCTTTTTTGAGATGTTGCTCTCCACGTTCTCTCTGTTTTTAGTCCCTATTTGTCTGGCTGGAAGTTTCACGGAACTGACTGGCCAGTCTCAATATTCAACGTGATTTTTTTTAGAATGACCAAAATTACTGTATAACCATTAATTTCTGTTCCCTATTGGAGGGAAGGACATGATTATCATTATTATTTATTTACTATCATATTATCTTATTATTATAAATTATTCATATCAATGGGAATTTCAGGATCCTAAAATGGAGGTACTGTACCATTTTTCAGGCCATATTTTGGGGGTATATCCCCTTACATAGCCCTTACATAGGCCTTATATATGGTAGGTACCTCCAATTTAGGTTCCTGGAATGGCCATTGATCATATGTACTGTTAATAGTCTTCAACAAATCCATAACAGCTGAGCCGCCAGAGTCATCTGCGTTGCTGGCTCACCAACACCTCAGTGAACGGAACCGTTCGGAACTCTGGTAGATGGAATGGAAACATCATGCAACAATGATGCAAAAGTGGTGGAAAATCATGGAAAATGACAGAAAATGATGGGAACATAGTGGAAAATGATGCAAAAGTGATAGAAAAAATGATGGAAAACGATGAAGAGTTGCTATATGCTCAGAGAAATTGAGGAACAGAAGCTATCAAGACTGCCAGATTTGACAAAAACACAAAGTGGATCTGACGAACAAAAAAGGTTGGAACCTGAATTCAGGAATCTAATATACCCTCTGGTAAACTAACATAGCTATTGAAAATGGCCATTTATAGTGGATTTTCCCATTAAAAATGCTGATTTTCCATAGCTATGTTAAATTACCAGAGGGTAATCTAATTGTTACCCCGCGTATGGGGGGAATGGCTAAATCCCTCTTGGAAATCTCTGAGAAAGCCGCGCTTATTATGTGGAGGCACAACGAGATCAAAATCTTTCATGACCAGGTATCAATGGGTTGTTAACCCCCTGTTTTTTCATGGTAAAAGCCTGTTTTTTCCGGGCTTCAAGTTTTCCCGAAAAAAACAATTCATTAATGGATAAATCACCCAGTTAGATCCAGTTAGATCATTTAAGTTCCAACTAGATCTCCATCAGGTCACCACATGAATCCACATGAAATCACCATTCTTGAATTACGTTTCTTGCAGACTGAATCCCATAAAAAAATCACCATGAATTAAATCCCATGATATGATGATTAAATCCATGAAATTGCATGCGGAAAAAAAACAAACCAGTTTTGAATGGTTAATCCACCATCTTTGATGGTCAATCTTTGGTATATAGTATATACAGTAGTCCAAAAAACAACTTTGCTGATGGTGTGTGTTTTCCATTTATAGCCAAAACAACTAAAGGATTGTCCAACTACCTATCCAAGGTTTGGGAATGTCTTGATACGGTAACTACATCTAAAATCAGCTAGACATACGGATGTCTTTTCATATACTAGTCCTATACGAACTGGTATTTTAGAATACCTCCAGGAAGGTTTTCCCTGTTACCCTCTGGTAAACGTTTACATAACTATAGAACATCACCATCTTTAATGGGTAAATCAACTATTTCTATGGATTCTATGGCCATTTTCAATAGCTTTTTGTTTCAGTTTACCAGGCCACATAACCTTCCAACAGGTCTCCTGAGGCATCCCACTCTGAGCTGCCAATGTACCGATCACCTCACCTCACGCGAAAAATGGATGGATTTTCCATGGGAAAATCCATGGGAAATGGGAAAATCCCATGGAAACTCCCGGGAAGTTCCAAAGATTTAGGATTTTAGGCCTGCTAAATACTAAAGTGGATGGTTTTCTGGCAGATTTTACTTCTGCTCCTTTTTGAAGTTTTTTTTGAAGTTTGTTTTTCCCCAGAAACCGTATTGGCTTCTGAAATGCCATCCGTATTGGTCACATTCTCAGGATTCTTCAACATATAGGGTACTCCAGGTACTCCGCTGGTCAATAACGGCGCAGTACATATATTACCATTTGGAGTATATGCCATACATCCCTACAATATCATATACTTGGTAATGTATTGGTGTGGAATTAAAAAAGGGATGTATACTTTTACCATAGAATATAATTGGTGGTATACTTTTACCATACAAAAAAATAATGTCACCATGTTTCTCATTATACCAACGGCGCTGCAATTCTGCATCCACATGCGGGCGCTGCATATCGTAGCAGTTCGGGAAGATCCATGGAGATTTTGTGATTTCTGGGAATCATTGGAAACGGACTTGGGGATCTTACCTGGTTTTTGGAAATTATTATTGAAACTAATTACTGGTATATACTCCAAATGGTAAAATAAAATATGGTATATACCATACATCCAAATGATTATTGAAACTTAGTATACAGCAATAATTACTGCTTGGATCTGCTTGGTGGTTGACCTACCCCTCTGAAAAATATGAGTTCGTCAGTTGGGATGATGAAATTCCCCATATATGAAAACCTATGGTTTTTGGGGATCCCCCATTTTAGGAAACATATATTGAAACTATGATCAGATACTTAGAATACTGGTTGGTGGTTTTTCGCCCTAGCCCTCTGAAAAATGATGTTCGTCAGTTGGGATGATGAAATTCCCAACTCTTTCTGGAAAGTCACTCAAAATTCCTTGGTTCCAAAGCACCAACCAGTTACATTAGCAGATCCAAAAGTTGTCACAAGTTGTACCCATGATGAGCTAGATTGAATCAGTACAATTTGAAGGGTCATGTTCCAGCATTTTCCCATTTCGCTCGCAACCCTCGCCCTTTTTATTCTCTGGTCATGACTCCCTGGACAGTTCGTCTTGCTCGGAGCCGTTTCCGCCATAAATCAATGATCACATGGAAGGTGAAAGAAGTCTCCGCCGTGGGAGGCCGTGGAATGCCGGAGAGCGGAACTTGACCTGTGGCACTGTGGCCTCGAAACGAGGCCTAGACTTCCAGGATCTCCAATCATGATGAAGCGAAATCAAAGTCGAGCATGGGCCATTTGAGCATGGCACATGGCCATATTTTTCTCCATTTTTTACGATACATTCCCAATGTTTATTCATGTTTATTCATCACCCCAGAGTTTACTAGGCCATCAGCCGAGGCGAAACTGAGTTCCTTGCCTCTCTTCATCCCTCTCAAAAGGTAGCCCCCAGCTGTCTGCTTTGCCACTGGGCTTAGTGTACAATCCGCAGTAATCTACGGGGCAAATAGTGCGTCGAAACAGCGGGATCTATGGGATTTACCGTGAAATCATCGCAAGTTCCTCGCAAGTGGATGAATTGCACGAACTCAGTTCCTGGACTGGACATCGCAAGGACATGTCAGATCTTGAAATGCTCATAAATGATCACATATAACTATGGTTTATAACTTCAATAACTATAGTTACTGGGGCTTAAAAACCAACTTATAACTGGGACATATATATATATAATATATAATATCTGGTTGGTGGTTTCAACCCCTCTGAAAAATATTAACGTCAATGGGAAGGATGACATCCCATATATGATGCAAAATAAAATTCATGTTTGAAACCACCAACCAGATATAATAAATACATCTTCCTGCTATCTGGACCCCTGACATTTGAGTGGAAGAATGGCTCCAACATTGGTGAATAGCACGCATTGCACGGCTTCCCTGCACTGCCGTCTCGACAAAATAGCGCTATTCGGAATATTCGGGTCCCCAAGTGTGGAAACATCTGCATTTTTACCCTTAAAATGCCATAGAAATACCATTAGAGTGAAAATTCAAATCTATATTTGTGCTCCTTGAATGCTTCGTACATTGACGCATCATTCAACCCCAAACTCAACTGCGCTTTAAGTGTGCTTCGCAGGTGAACTCTGCCCGGTTGTAGGAATTCTGTCCTGCCAATATACCTGTTTTATCCTGTTTTATCTTCAATTTGAAGAAATCAGGATAGAATCAGGTAAATATAGGTAAATCGTAGTCTTATTTTTCCACAAAGCAACGAACATGGCACGTGCTTTCGTCGAACATTCCTCCATCCGTGTTCAGCTTCAACGTTCGGATCGACTCTCTCAGGAATTCTCAGGCCATTTGGATGGGTTTGCTGGGCCAAGCCTGCGATGAAAACATGTAGCATGCAGAAGTCAAGTATATACCCATAGGATCCATGTATGGTATATATGCTAACATTGGGGGTATATTGATGGTAAATGTTACCATATATAGCAGCACCATGGATCCTATGGGATAACAAGTAAGCTACCTAACGGACCTAACGCTTGGAGTTTATGTCTGGTTTATGTCTGGTTTCTGTATATGTTTCAAACGTAGAGTTTGCCATTATTCTCAAGTCAACCAATGGATGTTTGGTCATCTTTGACACCTGAGTCTGTTCTTCACGCTCCGCCGACGAAAGACGGCCGATCTCTGTTTGGAGATTGTGTCCGGGGTCAAACTTTCAGATCACTTAAAAGCCAAAGATTTGCAGTATCCATTTAGTGTGGTTAAAACACTAATAAACCATCCACAAAATCACCAGAAATGGGTGGTATAGACCATCAAAAATGGGGTGGTTTATTATGGTTTTAACCACATTATAGGTCAATTTGTCCAAACACTTCGCGAACTGGAAGATCAGCATCCGGTTGCCAGCCTTGTGCAGTTGCCAGCTCGAGTGAACCTGCCAAAAATGCCAAGGAAGCCACGTTTCAAACGTCTCCTGTTTTCTACATCTGTGGTTTGTGGAAATCAAGGGATCACCATATATGTATATGAATGTATGTATATATTACATATACATAATAGTGTATAGGATATGGTTGTCTGCTATACGGTAATTACGTCTAAATATACGTTGTTTTTTTATATTCGAACTGGAATTTTAGACTTCCATTTTAGTCTACCTCCGGGAAGGTTTTCCTTGGCCCGCCCGGCCATTTACACACACGGAATCCAATATATTCAAATATACATTTAAATATACGGATGGAACTGGTGTTTCATACACTTCCGGGGCCTTGTAGTCTGGCCCGCCCTCCACATATTTAAATGTCGTTACCACAAATATATACTATTGACTAGTGTTGCAACTTGAGATCACTGAAAATCCAGTATAGATTGAGATGATAAATCCACATTTATTACAAAATCCAGTACCTATGTTTGTGCATGTTGGTGTTAGGTAGCTTGAGCAATACTGTGGTTTCCCTGCAAAATGATCTACAAATGGTAGACATGCAACATCCCTATCTTACTTTACTGGATGGTAAACCACACTAGAATTTATCATTATGATTTCCCTCTGTTTAGTTTAATTTCATAATTGTTTTCTGGAGTTTGCCTCTTAGTTTTCAATATCCATGTTTGTTTATCATCTGGGTTTGTCTGACAATATTCAAAATAGGATGCCAAACAAATTGATGGTTCTTGGGGTGAATTCCTGATTTTCATACCCAAAGTTTCATGTTAAGTCTGTTGCTGTATATATATATATATGTATATATAAATACCTCTATGTACACATAATTATATATGTGTACATCCATATATGTCTATATACATTTGTAAATATACATATGTATACATAATTGTATGTATGTATATATATATTACATATTATATATTGCACTAATCTGTCCCTATTATCCCATCATACACCAAGGTCATGCATATATCTCTCGCCTCTCGCGTCCAAGCTAAAGGCCAAAGCAAGTAGGCAGCCTGAGGCCATGGCTCTGGGTGTCTCATCCCCAACAACGAAAGTTAGTATACAGCAATAATTACTGGTTGGTGGTTTCAACCCCTCTGAAAAATATGAAAGTCAGTTGGGATGATTATTCCCAGTATATGGAAACCTATGGTTTTTGGGGATCCCCCATTTTAGGAAACATATATTGAAACTATGAGAGATACTTAGAATATCTTAGAATACTGGTTGGTGGTTTTTCGCCCTACCCCTCTGAAAAATATAGTTCGTCAGTTGGGATGATTATTCCATTCCCAATATGATCTTGGAAAGTCGTAAAAATCTTCCAAACCACCAAGCAGTTGTAGGTTAAACATGGTTAAACCACGGTTTTTCCCACCATCCTTCACCAAACCACCAACCAGATTTTTCTATAAACCAGCCATATGGTTATGGGTCAGTTCATCCTGAGCCCCAAACGGGTACGGTACCCGTTAGAACGTCCCCGGCATGGTACCTGTTAGTCAATGCTGGGTCATGGCTGGAAGTTGATTCCTCAAAATATATGGTAATAATTAACAATACATAGGTTTTGACGCATCCCCATATTGGGAAATGAATGTGACAATGAACCCCATGAAAACATCAGAAACCAAATGATTAAACATGATGGTGGTTTATGTCATTTATGATCACCTATCATCATCTATCCCATGTTGTGAATTTTATCATGGGTACATAAATCCCTAGGAACAGGGATTGAGGACCATATCCCAACGTGGAACTATGGCACATACGAGGTTTAACGGGGGTTACTGTGTTTGTTTGTCTTTTTTTGGGGGGGTTACTACTCTACCCTCTGGTAAACGTTTACGTAGCTATGGAAAATCCCCATGGTTGATAGGTACCATCTGGTTATTTAACATAGCCATGGAAAGATCCACCATTTATAAGTTCGCTAAACCATCTATTTCTATGGGCCATCTATACCATGGCAAACTGTTAGTCATAACCAGAGGGTAAATCCCATTTGATCACCATTCAACCACCATTTTTAATCACCATTTTCCTATGGTTTTATAGTAGAATCACCATAAAATCACCATAAAATCACCATAAAATGACCAGAGGGCAATAGGCTGGTGAGTCTTGGGCCAAATCTTGGGCCTTGATGTTCGATGGATGTATAACCATGTTGTAAGCCATTTGAAAGCCTAGATTGACTATAAATGTATAAAGATTGACTATAATGTATAAATAGATATCATATTAATAAAGGTAAATAATGTATATATATATATACAGTATATGTATCACTTTATTATTATTGTTGTTAGCGTTATATATTACATACATACATATATACATACATAACACAACATTACATAACATTACATTACATAACATTACATAACATTACATTACATAACATTACATTACATAACATTACATTACATACATATATATTATATATAAATATGTATCCAGTCTACATATATTCCTGGTTATTGGTGTTAGATACCACCAATTAGTGTTCACGAACTGGGGCACCACCTTGCGGGTCATGTTTGTTTTTTTTGTTTTCCTTCAGACCTTTGTTTTGGCCTTCCCTACTCTTGTTGATGATGTTGATGTGTGAATTTGATTGTTCTTGTAAGCTTTTCTATGTTATCTGTTTGTATTTGCTTTTATGTGTTTGTGATGTGTTTTTATGTGTAGTTTACCCAAATAGCATCCTACTAGATAGCGCGCTGGTTCTCAGAGAAGAACTAAATGGGCAAATGTATGCAAACATGAAAATCATCGAAATAACTGTTGGATGTTCCAGTCACTTACCCAGAGGGTCAGCTATATTAATTGTTCTGGTTTTAAAAAAAATGGGGAGCTGAGGTGGTTTATACCTCCTCTGGGCTCCTTCTGGTATTCATCCTAGCCACTGCGAACACATCATCCATCCAAGTGGCCACAGAGAGATATTCCATGATAGCAAGCCCCTGCCGAGGCAGCTCGTAGTGATTGGGGATCAGTTGCCTCAGTCGTCGCGGCGAAAAACCTCTTTAGCCGCGTTGACAACCTCGGTCATTCCATGATGAATTAAAAGGGGACTTTGTCAGAATGCACGATGATTGTCCCCATCTGGTGTCTGATATTCCCCGAAAAAAGTTAGTCAAGCAATGCATAAATTAACATCTAACTGGTATAATCCATAGTAAATAAACAAATTCTAACTAATATATATATATAAATATGATATCCATAGTTGTAAAAACTGGGGACTATAGGCAATGTTATCTGGTTTTTCATCCAATGATACACCTATAATAATCCAAGAAACGTTTCTTGGATAAACCAGCCAAATTCATGGTATTTTTTGGCTTGCTCTGGCACCTTCGAGGATCCACGAAATGCCATGTGTTGCTGATGCCACAAAGTGTATGGCATGACACTGTGAAAAAATCCCCGAGGGAAGTTGAAATAATATGAATCATGAAGCCATTCATCAGAAACAGATGATCAAATTTCAGAAAAAAAAACGACAAAGATATCTGGTTGGTGGTTTTAACAATCTTGAAAAATATGAACGTCAATGGGAAGGATTATCCCATAGATTATGGAAAATAAAATTCATGTTCCAAACCACCAACCAGATATTGAAAAATCATCAAAGTTCAAGCAATAGAAACATGCTAGAAACGAGCCGTGAAAGATACCTGTATCCCATCTCATTATACTAGGTACTAGGTGGTTAGTAAATAGTCCCATTATGAGTTACAATAATCCCCAAGAGATCACTTAGTATAGCCCCCTATATTAACCCATTAACAGAGGTATTTTTTTATGGCTGATATGGTGGTTTCCTAAATAAAATAGGGGTACCCCATTTCATCATCCATCTTATCTTTGGAGTTTCCATTATAAACCATCCATTTTGGGGTACCACCATTTACAGAAACCGTGATATTTTCCCATAGTTTTCCATATTTGTGTTCCCATATGTTTCCATTATTTTCCATTATTTTCCAAGGATTGTCCCATTTACAGAAACCTCCATATAAGTGTCTTATAACTAGGATCATCAACCACTTATTAACCTATGAAAAAAGAGGTATCATTTTTCAATGGCTCATATGGTGGTTAGTATTTTCCCAGGTTTTTTCCAAGAATTTTCCCATTATTGTCCATATGTTCCATAGTTTTCCATGTTTTTCCAAGGATTTTTTCAATTTTCCATATGATGTTTCAAGGATTTTCCCCTGGTTGGTGTATCGATTCTCCACTTCTCCACAAAGCTGACACACCGAGAGGCTGATCCAGAAGCAGCATGACCTGACGCCAAGGTGACAAAAAAAATCTGATGAATAGGGAAACCATGGGACATTTGGAGAAATATATGGGAATATATGGGAAATATATGGGAAATATATGGAGGTTATGAACTATGGATGAATTTATAGGGAGTTTCCAATTGGGAAATCTCTGGGAAGATGATCATCAATGGAGATCAATTTTAAGGGACATATAACTCATCAATATATGTATGTATATTGGGGGTTTCATCAGGGAAAATAACTAAAATAACTCATCAGGGAAAATATATGTATATAAATCAATATCAGGGAAATATAATTCATCAATATATCATGGGGGCTTTCCGAGAAGTCATGAGGGTATAGCCCCAAATCCAAGTCATGACTTAACCATGACTTAGTATTGCAACGGACCATGGTGACTTGGGGTACCCCCATTTTTTGAGGTAATTGGGATGGTAAAACGCATCATGTCTGGTTGGTGGTTTCAGCCTATCCCTCTGAAAAATGATGGAGTGAAAGTCAGTTGGGATGATGACATTCCAAAAATATGGACACATAATCCAAAGCACCAAAACCAGATATATTACATACTGGATATATCTGAATATGGGATACCCTCTGGTAAACTAACATAGCTATTGAAAATGACCATTGAAATAGTGAGTTTTCCCATTAGAAATGGCCATTTTCCATAGCTACGTTAAATTACCAGAGGGTACTGGATATGATACCAGATATATCATTGGATCATACTGATCATCCCATTTGGGATGCCAAACCATGGCCACGGAACATCACGGTTTACGTGTTGGAGCTTTCCATCCATGGTTTCCCGGTTCTGCTCAGATCCATCGTCAGGAAACCGTGATCGTGCAAAAGCATTGTGTTAAGGGTCATACCCTCTGGTAAATAAACTTGTTGACCCTGAAAATAGCCAATCTTTAATGGAAACTCATCTGAACCAAGTCCTATATGCCAGGGTCTTATGTTAATTTACCAGAGGGTATTTCAAGAAAGTCTCGGAAAGTGATGACCTATGGATTTCAAATTCTGTACATTTGTGAGTAATGATATGTTGGATGATATCCAGCAGTGAACAGAACATCCATGTAACATATAGATTGGACGAATGCTGCATTTTTCGACATCACAACCTATATGTGTAATTATTATATATATATATATATATGTACATATACAATAGCTAGTAGTATGACACCGAAAGAATGAACAAGTGACATATAGAACGTCTCATTCTATATTCATATGATTTCATTTACAATACCTGATGGGTTTATATGGGTTTATGACATATTATGTTTCATACCTACTGGTAAGATATATGGGTATAATCCCATATATATATGTACACAATACATTCATATCAAATGTGTATACCTAATATGATGGGATTTTGCTGATGGAATACACTCCACATTAAGGTATCATAAGGTATATCTGGCTGGAGTATTATCCATCCCACTAGGTACAATCTATATGTAAAATATATCCCTGCTATACCTTTAAAAAAAACACAAACAAAAAACGCTAATTAATATCGCATTATATATGCATTATATAAGATAAAGTATATTAAGGGCTTGTGATTGTGGGGTTCATATATACCTTATAATTGCATATTTCATACCTAATGAACTAATTTCTATCCCATAATAACAAGCCTAAAATCCATTGAGATCCCATCATCGTTATAACTATAATCCCAGCTTCGGAATTTTAAAAATCTATATGGGCAAAGAATTCCTCAAGATTAAACAACTATATGTGGGATTATAGAATTTATATAACCATACTCCCACGAAATCACAGCATTCCGAACCCCAACAAACGCCCCCAATATTCGGCTGCGTCCCCCAACGATGAAACTGCTCAGAATGAAGGCACTGCACAGAGTGGAAACGCCCAGACACCTGGCGGGACATGGCATGGATCATTGGTAAACTAACATAGCTATTGAAAATGGCCATTTATAGTGAGTTTTCCCATGAACAATGGTGATTTTCCATAGTTATGTTAGTTTACCAGAGGGTATTGGAAACTTTGGGACAGTGCTTCCAAAACCTGATAACCTGATCTGGTTTCAAAACCAAAAATCCGCTGGTTGGTGGTTTTAACCATCTTTGAACGTCAATGGGAAGGATTATCCCATATATTATGGAACATAAAAAATGTTTGAAACCACCAACCAGTCTAAATATGGAGTTATATCACCGGGCTTGGGTAAGTTCGTGGCTTAATTGTGAAGACCCTGATGATAGTAGAAAAATAACATCACCTTCATCAATGGCTATTTCAGGAACCTAAATTGGAGGTACCTACCATATATAAGGCCTATTTTTCAGGCCTATGTAAGGGAATATCCCCACAAAATATGGCCTTATATGGTACAGTACCTCCATTTT
>Ga0126342_10009225_pt1 | contig 17680 bp, 17 predicted proteins | sample Cyp1metagenome_FD_92528 | JGI IMG/M metagenome (GOLD analysis project Ga0126342, IMG submission 92528) | Coral microbial communities from Lord Howe Island, Old Settlement Bay, Australia - Cyphastrea 1 metagenome | ecosystem: Host-associated > Invertebrates > Cnidaria > Coral ... | reverse complement strand
TATATATATATATGTGAATATGCATAGCCCCATGTCTGGACAAACATGCCATATATGATATCATCATATACATATACAGATACGCATTAAATGCATATGAATAAACACATGTGTATTCATAAACATCCGCATAAACATATATATATATATACACAATATACACATGTATATATAATACATTTGATTTCAGTACATTTGACATCTAACCACTTACCATTCCTAACTTTCGCACAGGCGTTTGTGCGTAGCGTTGTATTTAGGCAATTGGATCGCGCTGGAGCTGTTCTTCAGTCCCAAAGTGGAGCCCAAGGAGACTGACGCTTGGCGCAAGCAGAGCTCGGGTTTTTTTGTTCGAAGGTGTTGGCCGAACCGCATGAATTGTTGCGAGAGGATCTGCAGATGGTCAGGAATCACATGTTCTACAGAGGGCTTTTCGGCATTTTTTGGCATGACCACTATGAGATTATATACTGTAATCCCTATGCCGGTGATCCCACAGAGTCTTGGGAATGATATTTTTGGTGGTGGTTTTCTTGGATGAGATGGTCTGTCCTTGTGGTTCCACTGGACAGCTGATTTTCGACCCCCAGGATGGTTCAACGACAAGTTTTGTGGGTCAGCTTAGCCATGTCCCATGTCGACGTGGATTTCCCAGGAATGGTTCTCAGATGTGCCTGGCTTGATCAAAGAACGGCTCCGTGCACAGCCTTCCTTCGCCATGATTGGAGGCAAGTTTTTGGAGATCTTGGAGTGCAAATCATAGATGGTCATAGGAAGTGGTTTTTGAGTAATGTGGGTAAAACAATGCCATAAACCATCCTCCAATTTCATCATGAATAGGTGGTATAAACCATTCCCAAATAGGTGGTTTGTTAATGTTTGTTATTGTTTTACCCACATTAGTTGTGTCTGAACATGGGATCTGCCGGGCCCCTGAGTTATGGCAATTTTCATGGAACAATGATGATTTTTCACAGCGGATCTGGAGGTATTCTGTACCAGGTTGCCAAAGGAGCCTCATCCAACTCATGATCCTTGTTTGATTGCGTGTTTTGCACGGGGTCACAGAATTCAGACATGATGGGCCTCCACTTCAAGTGGTCAGAAGGGCTTGCCCTTTTTTTTTTAACTCGAGAAGATTTGGAACTTTGAAGGATTTTTGCTAGGACAGGGTTGTGGTATGGTGGATTGAAGCCCTTCATATGCTGGCTTTGCAATTGGCGGAGGTGTCCTGGTGCTTGCCACGCATTTCGTGAAAGAGGCGGGGCTGAACAACATGGCAGCATGGCTGGCTAGTGTAAAGATAGTTCATAGAGACTTCTCAAGAACCTCAATACAAGTGATGCTACAATGATACGTTCATAAAGCCTTGGGATTAATCTGGATTTATTGGCAATTGATTTCTGTGCATTTCTTGGAGCGAGCTACCTGGAGTGTTGTCTTCATCCAGATTCTATGCCTACTGTTTCCCTAATTTCTGCTTGACCCTACAGAAAGAACCCCTAGGAGAGGTTGGTTGACCAGAAAGGTGGTGTTGTTCTAATTATTTGGTTGGTATTGATTGAAAATGTCAAGCAAATTGGGCCCATAATTCACCATGACAATTGGTCCACAATGGACACCCCTCCCCCAGGTTCATAGTTCTGACCCAAGACATTGTCCCATTGAAAAACTGTTATGTTTGTACATTTTTTAAATATATGCTGTGGGTGTGTCTCAAAATCTTGTGTCTATGTTATATATTACACATACATACACACAGATACACCAATTTTTTCCATCAATAATCGGTTCATTCAATGTTAATCATGCTATCTCCATTGCTGTGTGGTATATACACACATGTTTGTTTCGTCAATTCATTGAAACCATGATTAACCACATTAGCACCTCTCATATATAGATATTGATTTGTCTGACAATAGGGTTTTGATGACTTATCATTGTTTTGCGTATTCAACAGGCCATAAACTGTATACACCAATTTCAGACACACCCATCATATTGTCGATTCTAATTAACATTCTATTCAATCGTAGTATATCCAATCCATATATACTAATTGTATATGGATATATATATATATAATATATATATATATCATTATATATAATATATATATATATATATCCATATACAGTAATCATATACATATTCCCCCTATTTCCCCATTGACCCAGGAACACTTTTCACCCGCTTCAGGCCGCAGAGCGTGCGGCGCTGGCCGCAGCTGCTCTGGCGCTTGCGTTGCAAGAGATGGGGAAGACACGGCAGGATGCCGAGGCTGGTACACTTGGAGTGGAGACATGACCCAGCCTTGGGAGATTTGGGATATATAATGATACATATATATTTATTATATATATATATACATACATACATAGTGAATCCAAATATTGTAATGATATCATCCATAGATCTAGTTTTGAATTCCAAAATATCATAAGATATCGAATGGGATACAATGGGATGTGTATCTGAATATAATCTATGATCCATTATTAATGGGACTCTTTGGGTATTGATCAAAATGGGGTACCCCAATAATTGGTGAACTTAGTCTTTTTTTGGACCTATTCCCATATGGTAAATTCAATTTACATATTGACACAAACATGTGTATTATACTATTTCTTTGTGTGATATTTTGTATATATATATATGATTATATATATAATAATATATATATATATATATGTGTGTTGGATGTGGAGTCTATGGAAACCTATGTACTGTATTATATGTATATACATGTATATGTATGTACATATAACTAATTAAATATATATATATATATATGTTGGATGCAATGTATATACATATATGTATATATACACATGATATGATATTATTGTATGTGTGTGTACAAATAATATGTCTCATATGTTAGTAATATGCATATTTACACAGAGCGTCTCGATCTCCCCGACAACATCGATCCATTGATCATCAGTAAATTGCAAAAACAAAGTGCTTTAACAGTTCAGCTTGCCATCGTTGTAAGTCAAACCCAGTAACGTCAACTCCGGATGAATCAACCCTTAGACAATATATTCCCATACGGCATACCCCTAATAATTATAAGACACCCCCCTCAATGGTTGCAAGTATGTGTGAATCCCCTATATACTAAACCAAGGTTTCGGGGGGTGTTTAATATTAGGGGAACTGGATCATACCAAAACTATTGATGATTCAAAACCCAAACAGAGGCATACCAGCAAATTATAGAAAATTCAGTAACTCTTCAGGGAATCGGGAATGATTTTGAACAATGCCAGATTCTATCTACTTTAGGATGACCTCAGTGTACATATATATATAAAATTATATTATATATATATATATTTGTATACACCAGCTATTTTTTGATCACTACTCACCAACATCAAGTTTCCAAAGTTAGGCCTTGGCCCGTGAGACTTGCGACCCTCGGCTGCTGTCCTGGGAATCCTGGGAATTTGTTGAGTGGATCCTCTCTGGTTATGACTAACAGTTTGCCATAGAAAATCACCATGCTATTAATAGGTAAATCGTCTATAAATGGGCCATAGAAATGCCATCACAAATTTCTGAAAATTTAACATAGCTATAGAAAATCCACCCATTTTTAATAGGTAAATCATGGTAAATCATCTATTTTATAAATGGGCCATTTCCCTCTGGTTGAGTGGATACCCTCTGGTAAACGTTTACAGTTTGCGACATAGAAAATGGCCCAGTCGAAATAGTGAGTTTTCATGAGTTTTCCCATTCATAGCATGGTGATTTTCCTTAGTTTTTTGTTAACGTTTACTAGAGGCTACTCATGACATTCTCAGGAATCTAAAAACGGGACCATGGCCAGAAAAACTGGAGACCAGGAATAGAAACCTAAACATCTTAAGATATCTTAAGACATGAGAAGAACAATAACTTAAAACAGGTGCACCTTCAAATTCAGTTGTTAAAATGTATCATGTCCAGGGTTTCAGCCGTTGATTTTGTGCCGGCCAAGGAGAAGATCCGATCTTTCACATCTGAGCGCTTTTGGGAAGCAAGTTCCAGTCAAAGCCATGCGGGATACAACATCAGGCGGAGACTTGTGGTGACTGGTTACTCTATATCTTTTTCAAAGCAGTGGCAAGAAGCCATCAGATATGAAATGATATGAACTTCTGGCGTCGCGGGTTGAAATTATAGGCCCTTACATATATTATATAGATCTTAGATAATCTTAGACTCTTAGACTTATTGATTAATTATATATACAGTGTCCTTGACGTTTCCCCTTGAAACACCATGGTTTCCGATCAAAAGAACTCACTTCGGCCAGGCAGGTCCGTAGCACAGAAGTGCTCCTCCCAAGCGGCATTGGCGAAGAAGCGACACTGCCCGGATTGATGGGAAGCTTCGGCGCGGTGGTATCTTGGCACAGGGAGACAGGCCTGATCCGTTTCTCGAATAAGATGATGATATATGCTGATGATGCTGTTGATTGTCCCATTGTCCTTTGATCATATCCTCCTCTGTCAAAAAATTCCTTGCCGGGGTAGTGCTTTTGTTTTTTCAAGTTTGACCAGGTGTACCTTGCTTGCCTTACTTGCTTTGTTGGAAAGCAAAACATATTATGTGCTGAAGTTTAAAACATCTGGAGGGAAAAAAATGATCTCTTTGAATATGTTTGTGCCTACTCTTATACCTTAAGTTTGCTGGCAAGATATGTTGCAGCATTTTTTTTAATGCCTAGACACCACTAGTAGCATTTCGCTTTTCATCAACCATTCCGAGGAGCAATACGAAGATGATGAAGAAGCAAACGCAATGAGGCATGCGCAAAAGCCAAAGGTCTCCAGACTGGGTCAAAAAGGAATACCCAGACCATCCTAGATCACGGATGTTGACGATTTCTTGTATTTCAGCATCCAGTTTGGGGTCTGAATCATAACATACATATATATATGTATATAATTATAATTAATGATAATGATAATAACTATTATTGTCATGACTCAAAGACTCTCAAACAAGCACAGGACGATTACCAACCACTGATGATACAATTTAAACTTGAAAACTCTCCGGGGCTGATGCAATCCTGTGCCACCAATGGCTGCTTCAGCTTGGTTCAGCTTCCCAGACATAGCCGCTATGATTCAACCTGAAATTACAAAAAACATATGTAAATAATGAAACCATATGAAAGCCCATTATATTTTGGTTTTAAATCTAGCCCATATTTTCATATATTTTCCCACAGCGGCTGAAACGGCTTGGAATCAATGAAACAAGCAGAACATCATTTTTCAACACATTTGCTAAATATAGTAACAAAAACATCACCATATGAAACTCATCCCAAAACATCCCCATGATACCAGGCTCCGCGCTTGTCCCGGGGAGCGCCGTGACCACGAACTCTTCACCGACGCTTTGGGGCGGATCCTTTGGGGCAAAACTGCCGCGCCGGCGAATGCCGCGGAGATCTTGGCGGTGAAGGAGACATGAGCACTATTCAAAACCACTCAAAAGCGCTGATTGATGACTATACTGACCTATATGAGATTTATATAAATCGAACATGTAGGAATATAATATATAATATAATTGAGAACATGTGGTTGGTTGATGATAAGGGATTATGCTGCTCAAGCTATTCGCGGATATCACAATCCATTGAGGGAATCCCGTCATATGATTGGATCATGCCCGTGATGGTTTCACCCGCAAAGATATGGCAATTTCATCTGCGGGGGTCTATCCATCTGCAGATCCATCACAGTTTTTATGGTTTCTCCGGAAGAAATTGAGATCTAAACAGAAAAAAACGAACATTTTTTGGCAGCAAAAGTAGTGATGGTGACCAATATTTGGCAAGTAATTTTGGGTAACAACATGTAACAGACCATAACATACCAATTCTATGAGATTGTTCTTCTTGCTGGATAGTTTTCAGGGTCTTATTTTACTCATCAAAAATGGCATCAGTTCACAAGATGTTGGGGCGATATACCAACTATTTGGCAGGGTTTTTAACCATGCTAGCATACGTTGGATGCACATGCAAGTCGAGTGAGGAATCAGCTTTGCCTGCAGCAAAATGTCATGGCAGGAACAGCAAAAGCGTGTGGGAGAGCGTGCAGAACATTTCTACAGTTGCTTCCTTGAAAGTGCCTTTTTTGCGACTGAAGCGACTCCCCACCTCCACTGTAGGCCTGACATGCAGTAGGCATGGCTGTGTGGCCATGTATTTGGTCCATGTGGTCCATTAGCAAGTGGGGAGCATCCCAAGAATCTCTCAGTTCTATCCAATTCCTGTGATGGGCTTATTAAACCAACTGGATGTCTCCGAAGTCATCTCACCATCTAAAAAGGTGGATACCCTCTGGTAAACGTTAACAAAAAACTATGGAAAATCACCATGCTATGAATGGGAAAATCCACTATTTCGACTGGGCCATTTTCTATGTCGCAAACTGTGAATGTTTACCAGAGGGTATCCACTCAACCAGAGGGAAATGGCCCATAGAAATAGATGATTTACCTAATTTTACCTATTAAAAATGGGTGGATTTTCTATGGCAAACTGTTAAATTTTCAGAGGGTATATATGGTACAACCGCACCCCGAAATACCCCGCGGTGTCCCCTTCGTTATATGATCAGTGGGGAGGTCCACAAAGGACCCACTTCTTTACACCCTCGGCTACGCACTGAGGTGTGTTTGGGGATGCCTACAAACCCACACGCGATTGGGTGTCATCCGCGAGGTGCAACATATATCTGGAGTCATGGGGAAGATGTATATATATATGATGATTATATATGATTATATATGATTATATATGAATATAACGACTTAAATGGTCAATGGAAAATTGATATTTTTTGGATAGTGGATAGAAGTGGTAAATCATGGGCATTTTTTCGAGGATGAAACCAGCAATGTCTCTTTGGTAAATCATCAGGGACCATCCCCAGCGACATTGATCTGTTTCCCAACCAGGCAAAAGAGAGGACACACGGTTCTGACCAGGTTGATATTTTATAACATGTGGGTATGGATCAATACTTATTAATACCATTTTTAGGGGGATGAACATCCATTTACCAGCTATTTTGATGTTCACCAGGGGTACAAGGTTTTGACACACTGCCATGTTAATTATCAAAAAAAACATGTATTTGTTTTATCACCTTTATCAACCAGGCTCATTGTTTTTTAATTTTAAAGTTGATAAAGGTTGTATGGTGTTTACCACATCATAGATCACAGAATCACAGAATGCTGGATCTGGCTGGAGTACTGCACCACCCAAGCCCTTACAACATCTTGGAACTGGGACAACTTATATAAATATAATTAAACGTTTAACACTATATATATAATATATGCATAACATGTCTATCATCATATGTTACATACGTTTTTTTTGTAACACCTGGTGATGGGTCACTACCTATTTCACTATAATTGGGGGGATGAATCTCCAAAAAAATATGAGTATGTTGATCACAGCTGTACCAGAGTTGTGATCAATAGCCATATGTTCATATGTATTTGGTCAGTAATGGACAACTATCCCATAATGGCCAGATAATCAGGTTAGTTAATTGTGATTATTCACTATCTATCCGATATTAATACCGGTATAATACCCACACACATAAATAAACATAATATGCTTCCAGGTTATCCACTTATCTATCCCATATCTTAATTTGGCCTACATCGTAATTGATCCAAACAGGGTGGTTATTATATCCTGAATTTTCATAGAATCCTATCAAATCCCATATCTAGCCATTCTTCTGTAGATTTTCCCTCAAACTAATCCATTGAAAACGTAAGTATGGTTGGTTTCGACATTATAATGCTATATAATCTCCATATACCCTCCAGTAAATTAACATAGACCCTGCCACATATGGACTTGGAAGATTAGTTTCTCTCCATATTTCCGCTCAGAAAAGGGCTATTTTTGTCCGGGTCGACCTGAATTGGGGGAGGGTATTTAATCCCCCGGCCATTTCAGGAACCTAAAATGGAGGTACCTACCATATATAAGGCCTATATAAGGCCTATGTAAGTGAATATCCCCACAAAATATGGCCTTATATGGTACTAACGTACCTCCATTTTAGGATCCTGAAATTCCCATTGACTGTAGGTTGTGTGTCTACCCGGGCCGTGGCACTGACGACGCCTGTGGATTTGACTTCGTGGTGCTGGACACGGCACAGCGGATCGTGCCGTGCCAGGGGAAGCGCTCCGTGAGGCGACGCCAGGGTGGCGCCAGGACGACTCGGTAGTTGATGGGTCATTCCGGGGAATTCTACCATTAAAGCAACATAGCTATGGAAAATGGCCCAGTTAATTATATAATATATATATATAATTATATATAATTATATATAAATCTGATTTTCCCAGCTATGTTAGTTTACTGGAGAGTACTACCTGGGTTATTGTTCCCCTCAAAGGTTATAGGACTCCACGCCTATGTAACACAAATGTACTCACATATATACATACACATTTGTTTGTTGTGACTGTCTTTCTTTTTGACCGGTTAACTTTGATGTAGTTGTTTTGTTCATCAAATGAATAGATTCAAAAGGGGTTGATTGTATCCGCACACCTTAATTTTTGAATTTATTTCGGCGTCCATTTCTTGACATATATATATATACATATTTATCATCCTACTAAAGGTAACAAACAACCAAGATACGATATACCTCTAATGTCAACCCGAATCAATACTCACTTCCTAGTTGATCAATTGGCTGCGAACCCCAAACAGGCGATAGTGTACCGTCACAAACGGTATGCTCCTTTTTAATGATCATGGGTTTAGGAATATTGTGTCAACACTATATAAAAAGTATAGATGTGTACAAACATACATACCTACCTACCTACCTACATACATACATACATACATAGATAGGTACATAATATATCAGGATATCTATACTATACATATCCAAAAGATACATTTCCCAATGCTTTGAAGATGTTTTCTCTTCAAAGGCAGAAAAGTGCCATCAATAGCCCAGACTATCCATCTAGCCGAATGGAGCCAGGTGTTTCATCGAAGTTAAAGGCTCTGCTGGAGACTTCAATGGGATGCTGGTCTGTGGTTTCGAAGTTTTTTGCATTGTTCGTCGATCTTTTGATGCAGTTGGGATTGCAATTTAATCCATTATCCAAATGAAACTCCTGGTCCAGAGGTTTTCCTTCGAGAAAATGGAGCTTACTTGAGTTACACCCAAATTGCAATGGCGATCCAAATCAACTGATATTTGTGACTTGCGTTGTATTTCAATATTTGTTTTTCAGGCAGGCTGCAACTGCCAGGATGTTTTGCTTGAGCGCCAATGAGCAACGCAAGCGCGATCAGATTGCTGCCTCGAAGAGCGATGGCAACGCCTATGTCATTGCTGTAGTGGACAATTTGGTGCCTGGCTCCGAGTTTAGTTCTGGTGATCCTTTCCGATAGGAGTTCCCCTGCTGTAGGGACCCCAAAATGAACAGTTCCAGAACAAACACCGCAGTTTCTAGTAAAGATGAATCTAGTCTGAAACAGGTTTGGTCTATTTTTTGAAGATCATGAAGATCCCTCCGGTAAAGTTTGCTGGCTGGAACACCCACCGTTAATAACATCCCTGTGGAAATCGCCAGGAAGAACATGTTTTATTCCCTTGGGTCGATTTGCAGAGGCTTCCGAGGTTCAGATGAAGATCAACCAGGGAGATTTTTGCAGATTTGCAGGCATTGCAAAATCAAATGAGGGAGACTATGGTTTACCATGACATATCTCCAGTGTTCGGTTGGTGTCGTTTGCATTCTCAGTTGAGGATGGTACGATGTATCCTTATACTGTACGGACATATATATATATATATATTAATATTTATATGATATTAATATTTTGTCTTATATTATGTGTATATTTCCATAATATATATATATATATATACATGTAGAACTATAATACCATGTTCAGCTACTTTTTTGATGGGTTGAAACCACCCGACACTGATGGCTATGCGGCTATGGGACTCATCATTTTCACCGCTTTTTTACTCAGTGGATTCAGGTCTTTAAACCAATTCGGGATGATGACAAAAGCCACCCAGAATTGAGGAAAGCACTGGGTGTTGTGGCCCCAAAGAATCACCAACATTGAAGAATGGAACGCATGAATGTTGTGGCCCCATATTTTTGTTGTTTTGCAATAACAAATATAACAAGTCTTAAATATGCCGAACGTTACACACGATGTATCAAATTATTGCATGGTAATCGTAGGGTGTCATCTTGTGTGGTTCTCTGCCTCAGGAGAGTTTGGAATTTGCGTCCATACGTCACTTCATTTGGAGCGATGCTTGTTGGTAATGTCAAATGGGCTCAAATGGGTTTGTCTGAAAGTGTGGTATAGCATTTTAATAGCCATTGAATGGGGAATATGACGGTAAATCATCAACTGTTGGGGTTCAGACAAACACAAATCTGGTTTACCTTCCGTCCCAGGGGCAAAACTAAGCCCTGAATGGTGAGCACACCTGAAACAGGTGGGGTATCGACCAAGGATTTGGTTGCCAGTCTTGGCTTGCTCAGCGTCAACAACCAATCAGATTATGTAAATCTGTTGTAAACTACCATGATTGTTGGAATTGTATGCCCTGAATTACTCATCCGGTCGCCACACTTTTGTTTCTGGAACGTACCATGTTTCCCATGTTTACTTTCTTTGCGGGCTGGAGGGTTTTATCACGTCGAAAATTCCATCTTGTTTGAGAACCAAAATTATGTCTTTTTCCACTGTTTTGTTTAATAGATAAATAGAGGATAATCCGATAAGCGACGGAAGAATGGGTTACTGTAATGGTCCTAATACTGAGGTGAGCGGTTCCAGATCTGCAGAGCTTTTTGATTGTTTTGATTCTGCAGAACTATAAATCGAACATCGTGAAATAGTGAAAATGAATGGCGTCCTAATGGTGCTACCCAAAAAAACACTTCTCAACCCTTAAAATGCATCAAACTGTTCCAGACCTTTGGTTTTGTTAATTCTTAACGGATTTTGACGATTATGATCAATTCCAACAAAAACCTCATTTATTTGATAGACGATCAAAATTAAGGAACGATTCCCTTGTTTCATTTTGACTTACTGTGCCAGTACATAGTTTTATGTATTGGAACCTGTGGAGCTTGATGCCCCCATTTTCCTCTATACAATTCTATACATATGTATTATTTCAGACATGTTCAAAAAGTGAATATTCATCCCAATCTCATTAATATAGTTAATCACCGAGTCCTTCAACCCACAAAGTGACGACGATCCTCAACTGCTGCACTTGGCCCGACTCCTTGACCAAGACCTTGTAGAGGTCCTTGTGAGAAGATCTTGTGGGGATCCTGGTGAAATCCTCTGAAAGCTCCTCAGGTCCTTCTATGAGCGTTTTCGTGGTGGTATGATCTTGAACAAGATCGCGATCTTTAGATCTTCCTATTGAATAGGTCAATCCCCTATAAATCTCCTATATTCATTATATTCTTGGTGACTCCCATTTTGAAACCCCAAAGTTGGTCATATTGGTAGAGCTTCAGAAGCGCTCAGGACGATCCTCAGCTGCTGCGCCTGGAAGCCGACTCCTTCCTGGCGCGGGTCGACCCCGCCGCCGGCCGCGCCGTGGCCGGCCGGGCGGCGCCGGCAGCGGCGCCCGCAGCAGCAGCGGCGGCAGCGGCGCCGGCCAAGAGGGAGACGCCTGTGGCGACAGTGAACATCCCGGCGGCCAAGGTGAGTCGGCAGTGAAAGATGGGGAAATGATTTGGATAATTTCTGATATAATATACAATATAATAACAATGATGATAATAATAATAATTTTAGTAATAATGATAATAATAGTAATTATTATATATATATTATAATAATTATTATAGTAATAATAACAATAACAATAACAAGAATATTAATGATAATAATGATAATAATTAATAATAAAAATAATAGTAATAACAATAATATATATATATATATACACATTATATTATACATACTGGTTGATCTTTTTTCCAAGACATTTATATCATTTCCAATCAACTACAAGCATTTATATAAATGATAGACACACTTTATCTTTTTCGGTGAAACTTAAGTGACCTCAGAATTCAACTGAGGTGGGTTTGGTCATTGGCAAAGGTGGCGCCACAGTGAAATGGATGTCACAGGAATCTGGAGCGCAAATCCAAGTGGTGGACGGAAACACACCAGGCCTGGCAAATCTGAAGCGACTTGGTATGACTTGGTCGGATTTTCGCGATTTTCGGGTAGCCCGGGTAGCCCCTCGCAGTTTTAGAAATGGATGTTTGAAAATTATGCCCCTGGAAAACTGACCGTTCAAAAGTGTTCAAATGCGTAGACAAATATCCCTCATTTGGGAATGTTTGAATGCCAGTAGAATGGAGTGCAATGTCCAGGTGCCTTTTCAAGCACCCCACATACGATTGGTTTGCTTGCTATTAAACGCAAACGCATTGGTTTTGATCTTTGGAACCATTTCTTGATCCAAACACCTACTCCTGAAACCTACAAAAAAAGATAAAGCTTGCTGCTCACTTTGAATTGGGTATTCTAAGTCAATAACCAGCCGGAAACAAACGTACAAAGGGAATGCGCACCATTTCTGTCAATGTGTGTTGTCAAAGTGCCCCTGAAACCAGCTTTGATTCCAAATTGGTCTTACATGTGACATCATGTGACACATCGTAAGCTTCCGAATTTTTGATCCCAATCCCATAGGATCCATGTATGGTATATATGCTAACATTTCGGGTACCGGTATATTGATGGTAAAATGTTACCATATATAGCAGCACCATGGATCCGTCATGGGAATTTGTTTTCTTCTTTTCTCAGTGAAATCATATGATTCGTTTCCGCTGAGGATAGAGGGTAGCAAGGCTCAGATCCACCATGCCAAACAGCTGATTCAAGAGGCTCAAGTGGGCCTTGCAACAAGAAAAAAACTGCTTGGTGGTTGATGGATAAATTGTTATATATATATATATATATATAACTATGTGTATATAGATATATAATTATTAAATATTGTTAATATAAGATCATATATCATTATATATATAATATTATATCATTATATATAGTCATATATATATATGATTCTATGGAAAACAAGGGTGATTTCGGCCCTAAAATAGGGGTGGATGATCCCACGTGTCCTTTTTGTGGCTTGAAGCCACCAATTTACCGAACATCTTTGCATATCCACAGATTCGTTCGGTAAATATAAGTTGAGTAGGGTAGTTTTGCGTTGAAAAGAAGTGCATGGCAATAGAGAACATACCAAGAACGGCAAAAGAGAAGATGTTTTTTTTAGGGGAAGGTAAGACTTAAGATTAGCCATGAAGAAATTCACAGATTTGATTATTTTACAGGGGGTGCCCAGATACTTTTTCTGTTTTCTGGGTCACTTTCTGGTGGTTCAGTCAGACAAAACCACCCGATAGTTTGATGGTGACCCAGCCAGTTCTAATCCGCCTGGATGCCTCTGGTAAGATCTGGTAACCGTTACGATAGCTACGGACTTTTTTCGCAACATGTTTCACAGCTCATCCAACACAATTCAACGACAAAAAGATGGCCATTTACAGGTCATTTACAGGTCATGAAAAACAAAATGGCCATTTCTCATAGCTATGGCCATCCCCTCTGGAAACCGTCGAAAATCGCCAGGTCGTCTACAGCCAGAGCAGCCAGTGGGACGCGCGCACCGGCCGCGTGTGGAAAGGCAACGGCTCCGCCGGCTCGGTGTGGGGGCCCCACGGCTCCGCCAGCTCCTCGCAGGGCTGGCAGTGACGGCAGTGATGAGCACCTCCCAGATTATCCAACTGGGTTGCATTGCTGGATCCATTGGTAAGATGGGAAATTGAAAATCAAGAAACCATCTCCAAGTTGATCATAAAGGGTTGTCTATGGTTATGAAAACAATCCACATTGGATGTATTATTGGGGTTAGCGCAAGAGCAACCCTGGGGCCCATGTTTTGGAAACCCTTAGAAAAGAAAAGCTGTAATGGATCGAGATAATGATAGACCTTGAGGGATAAATCAAACAGACACAGTATAGTACCACCAAAAAGATAGAAAAAACATAGGAAATAAATAGTAAAATCCCACAAAAACAAAGTAAAATAAGATTACATCTATACGTTCTATCCTTTCTAGTGGGGTTAGAACAAAAACAGTAGCTTCAATCATGGCCAGCTGCCGCTGCCGTTGGACGGAACAGGAATCTTCATGGCCTGGATGAAAAATCACCATGATTTTTGGTTGATAAATCAATGAACTAAATGGGCCATGTTCAGCAAACGGTAACACATTACCAGAGGGTAATCATCCTGCTTGTTTTTTTGATGTCACATGATATCATCATCCTGAGTATCATTTTATTATAGAGCATATGATGTTTATGTTCTTCATGACGTATGTATCGTATTTAATACAATCTATATGTAGTCATCCTGAAGTAGATAGAACATGGGATGTTCAAAGATGTGTCCATTCTACACACATTTTGCTGATAATTAATGTATTTTATACATTATATGTATGTATGTATATATATATACAATCATCCTGATGTAGACAAAAGGAACGTTATTGACCTAAATTGTGCTAATATATGGAATAATTCTATATTATATATATATCATTTAATATATATATAATATAACATAATATAAATATAGTATGATATATTATATATTATATACTATATATAATATGATATATTATATATATAATATATATATATTAAATATTATATATATAATATATAATATAATATAATATATATAGATAATATGGTTCACCCTTGACTATACTACTATGTATATTTAGTAACCAGACATTTCCAGGATGACTATACACATAGGATTATACATGTATCACGCTTGAAATGATCAATGAAGTACGTTACCGAAAACTCTACGGGAAACAAATCCAAGCTTTGACCCGCAAACATAAGGCTCAACCCTGTATTTGTTTTTGTTCCATGAAACCAATTCTAGAAAATGAACAAGTTCCTCACAGCAGGAAACTTGGGCCCAAAGGTTCCACCCAATTTTCACCGCCGCTGGAACAGTCTACGGGAAGGAGAGGCTCCTGCAGAGCCCCCCCTGTGAGCAGCGTGGTACGATGAAAAAAAGTCACAAGCAGCCACAGATCATGAACAACGCGGGTTTAGAATCGTGTTCGTTTCTCAATGTCAATTTATCTATTTTTATTGATTCAGCATGATTCAGCATTTACAATCATTTACTATTAGTAACCAATATTTAACACATCTACCATTCTTAAAGATTTCATGTTTTTCAGCTTTGATCCTACGTTTGTTTAAGGTTTTTTCGAACAAACAGCCATGGCTACCCCATGGTGGATCCAGTGGATCCATGGATGGTTTTTCCATGGCTATGTCTGTTAGTCATAACCAGATGGAGATTGAAATATGTTAAATATACCATTGATAAAGCAAGGTGAGCCATAATTTTCTGGCGCCATTTGATTTGCTCCAGGTGATGTGGAGACTGCAGATCAGGTGGATATCGAGTGGACTGACTATGAGAAGAGGCGCTACAACAAATACAAGGCGCGCAGGGCCCTGCGGGGCCCTGCGGCTGCGGTTCCAAGATCTTCCAAGATCTTCCAAGATCTCCCAAGATCTTCCAAGATCTTCCAGATGACGCTCATTCTCAGTGTCAATGAGTCAATGTAGATGCATCTGACGATCTTGTTCAGAGATGTTCAGAGTTGTTCAGAGTGGGTACATTGTGGACATTTGGATATAATATAATGTGGTTTTTAGCCGATCACCAACCTACCATTTGATCATTTTTATGAGCCATTTAGGGTAATATGGCGGATGGTTTATGGCATTGGAACACATTACCCCTGTGAGTTGTTTCAGCCATGGTTTCGCAGTGGCCCTGAGCTTCAGCTCCGTCGCAGATACACAACTTTATGCGAGTGCTTCGTGCAAAGGAGAAGAACCAAAAGGACAGAAATACGTTTTCTTTGTGGCACGATCTTCAGGATGCCTTCCATTAGTTACCATCTGGTTATTTAACATAGCCATGGAACATGGCCCATTTATAGATGGGTTTACCTAATGGTGATTTTCCATGGCTATGTTAAATAACCAGATAGTACAGTAAACCTTGTTTTTCGGCCGTTTTTCGGCCGTCATTTGTGATCATTCACAAGTTGAATCCCGGGGGTTTAACCGCAAAAATGATCTCCTCACCGAGTCGGTGACGATAAAAAGGAGGGTTGGCTGAAGTCACGTATCTTGGTGAACGTTTGGGCAGATCCATCCTGGGGAATGGACTGAGAGGCTTACCCTCTGGTAAACATACAAAAAGCTATTGAAAATGGCCATTTATAGTGAATTTTCCCATTAAAAATAGTGATTTTCCATAGTTATGTTAGTTTACCAGAGGGTATATGGTTATATAATGGGGGTGTCTAAACTGGCATCAACTGGCATCAACTGGCATCAACTGGCATCAACTTAGCAATTTTGGGCATGTTTCTGAATCTTGATCCGTGCTCTTCCCATGTATATATTGAGATTTCTGCAAAAAAAAAGCAGATCAATGAGCTAAGTCCATAGCCCACAATCAGAGAGCCGGGTAAACGCTTGGTTGGGTAGATAGCTTCATGCTTACCCCCTAGTAAAAGCTGTAAACAAGCATGGCAATGGAACACCCACCATTTTATAGTTGATCTTCTCATTCAAACTATATAATATTATATTAAACCCTCCAAATTTATAGGTGATTTTCATTGATTTTTATATAATATTATATTAAACCCTCCAAATTTATAGGTGATTTTCAATTCACATGTTTGAGACTTTGGCGACTCGTACCGGACAGGATGTTTCATGTCTTTTTCTCCAGGATGTGGTGGTCTTTTTGCAGATCCCCGAGCCGCAGTCGGGAGCTCCAGTCGGCGACACCGTAGACCGAGAGAAAAATATCGCCTTTGGTGGTTTTTCTGTGGCCACAGAAAGGCTGATTGAGACATCACTAATATAGGATCTTTGATGATGTCCAAATCCCCTGGAGTATCAGCATTTTCCCTATCATAATTAATATAATAATCGTATATAATCGTACTATTTGGGGATATATCATGACATATCTCATTTTTAGACAGGCTCAGATAGGACGTGTTCTTGAAGCTTTCTCCCATACCTGGTTAGGAACTGGATGTTTTTGGGTTTGGCACATAGACAGGGTATGAAACTGCCAAGCACTGCATCTTTGCGATGGGCCATGGAATTAATAGTAGTATAAGATAGTACAAGTTACAGTAATAGGTCAGTAACATCTTTTTATTCTACCTTTTCAAAACTGAAAACCTGTGCATATATGTTACATATATGTTATGCAGCATCGTGATGGCTGAAATCGACCTTTTCGGGGGTGCTTTAAGGGTTACAACATGTTGGCTCCGCCGGGGGGGTTTGCCCGGATTGGAACAAGGTCGACTGTGACTACATGTGATGAGTATCCGCAGCCGTTTGTTGTTCTTGTAGTCATGGTGTTGATTTTACTGTGTTTTTTTCATATAAAATGTGGTTGTTCACAAGTAGACG
>Ga0126342_10009224_pt1 | contig 17682 bp, 14 predicted proteins | sample Cyp1metagenome_FD_92528 | JGI IMG/M metagenome (GOLD analysis project Ga0126342, IMG submission 92528) | Coral microbial communities from Lord Howe Island, Old Settlement Bay, Australia - Cyphastrea 1 metagenome | ecosystem: Host-associated > Invertebrates > Cnidaria > Coral ... | reverse complement strand
CTGCATAGCTTCTTATTCTTTTGTTATGTATTGTTAGATGACATACCACCCTTCATCATTTCAAGTCTCAGAATTCTATTTGTCCGTAACTCGGAAGTATTGCTTCCCAACTTCCTTTGATCACGGTATCCCCGGGGTATACCATAAACATCCATAAGCCCGAGCTCCCCGCGGCGGCTGGGACTCAAATCCCCAACAAGGCCTGAACAAAACAGCGGCGAGGCCAATGCTGTCAGCTGCGACCTAATGGGATCGCTTTAAATAGCTATAATATAGTTACCCTCTGGTAATTTAACATAGCTATTGAAAATGACCATTTATAGTGGATTTTCCCATTGAAAATGGTGATTTTCCATAGCTATGTTAGTTTACCAGAGGGTATACATGTATTGGGGTTGTCCTAAGCTGGTGGATCCCCAAAACCATGGGTTTCAATACGAAAGTGGGATCATTTTGGATGATTTTGGGGTACCCCTATTTTATATTCATTGCAGGGTACTTGCGGTACTTGGTCAACCACAAATTTGCAAAATCGCCGCAAGTTCCAGATTTTCAGGTGGTTAGGTAATAATGCATGGGGTCAAGTACTCGAGGGAAATCACCAATTTGCTATTTCACCTGGGACGACCTTCTCCAATGCACGATGAAACGAAACAGACTAAATATTTCGGGGAAGTAACTTGTAAAATTATGGAACCCATCCAACCATCATGTGTATCCATAGGGTTACCAATGTGTGACTGTCCCAGGCAACCAATGGCACCCAACATAACCACAATCTTGTATCCGTCCTACACTTGGGACATGTCTACGGCCGTGTCCCAAACCTTTGAGGAAATGCCGGCAGCTATTATTGAGGAATAGACATGTGCCAAAAAAACGCCATGAGACACACACACACACCCACACACACACACTTGCTCACGGCGCAATGGAAAATGAGATGGGCATTGCTGGAAACGACACAAAATGGTGGTAACACACAGCAAGCACACGTCCAGTTTGATACGAACAACGTTTGCCTACCAATAATTGCGTTACAGGTTTTACCGTATGTTTGGCAGCAAATATCACTTCCTCAGCACCTAAAGAATGAATCTCGGGCATGTGCGCCAAAGCATCTGCAGCAGGCCTGCTCCGTCCAAACAAGAGACTTGCAACATTCAAACTGGCAGCACCCCCGCAAATCACCGACGCGCCCACAATCCCACGCCTATCGTCCCGCGCTCGGGTGGTTTTTCAACACCTGCGCAGGGCGCCCTGTATACAGCCCCCTGCAAGTGGCCTACGTTTGGCCATCTGCCATCGCCTACCCGCGGCTTGTTAAATGGGGGCAGCCCGCTATTCATTAGGCAACCGTTGGGAATAAGACAGCCATGACTACATCACCATACGTCCTCCATGGCCTATCATCACCTTCAGTGCTTGATATGGACCACCATGCCTTACCTCAGACCATGTAATCTCAGCTATACACCAGCCGCGTTCTGGAGATTTACGGGGGTCCTGATTGGAGTAAGGTCTCAAAATTGTTGCCCTTTGTGTCACAATGTTGGTTGGTCAGTTGGTCATGTCCCTCTTACAGCAACCCTCTGTTCTTACCACTCATTTCTTGGCTGGTTGATGGTTTCAACCCCTCTGATAAATATGAAAGTCAGTTGGGATGATGACATTCCCAACTGAATGGAAAGTGATAATCCAGTCTGTTCCAAACCACCAACCAGTTGGTATGGTCCAAAAGTTAAGACCAGGAACACCAGAGATTTTCCTCAACCATGTCACCATGTCTGGAGGGTATTCATCCAGCAAAGTCAGCCACCAGTGATATCATTGGCTCCTATGGCAAGCACCCAATGATCAACGGCCCAGTGGCTTATTACCCTGGTGCCTCTATGTAACCCTGGCTGGGGAAGGAATTCCCAACTTGTCGCTGTGGAATTCGGACATCCTTGAGGGCCATGCAATGCTTGTCCACAAAGGTATCTTCAATCACAGCCTTGGACTTACCCTCCGGTAATGTAAGATAGTTATGGAAAATCAGCATTTTAGATTGAGTAAATCATCTATACATGGGCCATTGTTTCAAAGCTACGTAAAAATACCAGAGGGTTATGTAGCAAGTGGCACCATCTGGTTATTTAACATAGCCATGGAAAGATCCACCATGCTATTAATAGGTAAACCATCGATTTCTATGGGCCATCTATACCATGGCTATGTTAGTCATAACCAGAAGGTAGTTGTTTTACCAATGCAACACCCTCTCACAGCGGAAAATCCTGGACCGCAAACCGCCAACCGCCATTCACCAAGCGTTGAATTTTACCAGCGACAGCTGGGCATATTTTGGCGCTGGAGTTGACCAGATCCTAATTTTGTACACAGATATTGCTTTCGTTGCCACAAACATCCAGCAAAGCATCTCCCAACTGAGCTCCACAAATCCAACAGGTTGCAACGTGGGACCGATGGGGACAGAAGCTCTGCGACAGAATCAAATCGTGAAAAAGAAATCAGGGGTATCATTTTTTGACCGTCCCCAATCGTTTTCCAAGCCAAATCCCAAAAACAACATCTGCAGTGAACGTTTGGAGGCTGGAAAAAAGGTGGCTGGAGGTATACTCTCTGGTAATTTAACCTAGCAATGGACAAAGGCAAACTCATCTATAGATGAATTGGATATAGACCCTCCAAGTACCCGTGTTCAACTGGTGAAACATCCCAAAATCACGGGTTTTACATTTGTTCTAGCTACTTTGGAGGGTCTAGGTAAATTGAAGAACATGAACGTATCGTATAACTTGGCTTATCGGTATGGATTAGCCATGGATTGGACATGGGTGAATCCTACTGGTGATAGCCATGACCAGAGCCTATGCCCCCAAAGCTCTCTGGTGAGTTGGGAGAAACCATAGAAAATTGGAGCAATTCCAAGTTTTAGTAACCAATTTGTCCTTCTCCCGGCTTAACTACCAACCGAAGCCCTGATCAACCAGGGCATCTCTTGGAATGGAAGGAGATGGAGATGGGGTCGGCCAATAGCAGAATCCCCATTTTCTCTGAAACCACAGACCGGGGTGCCTGAAATTGTCGATGGAAAGCATGATAACTGACCAATGAGATTCTTGGGTGCACTGTATGTGTAAATATGAATATGATTAGACACACCTAAATCATCTCCAACTTGAGATGTTTGGATTGCTGTCATTGACAAATATTAGTAAACATCAAACAAATAGAAAACTACCCATTATCTTCTGGTTATTTAACATAGCCATGGAAAGATCCACCATGTTTAATAGGTAAACCATCTATTTCTATGGGCCATGGCTTAACCATGGCGAACTGTTAGTCATAACCACAGGGTAAGATATCTGGCTAAACTCTGCCATCCCTCGGTGCGGAAACTTCGACCCAACCCAGCACGTCCACCACCTGCCAGTGGCGGTAAACGTCCAGCCTTTGGCAATGGCAGCTGGACGCTTTCTGCCCAGTCAGTCACCCGTTGCATCCAATTTGAGTTGGTAAAACATGTCTGGTTGGTGGTTGACCTACCAACCCCTCTGAAAAATATATGAGTGAAAGTCAGTTGGGATGATGACATTCCCAACTGAATGGAAAGTCATGATCCAGTCATGTTCCAGTCACCACCAACCAGATAATACCCTCTGGTCATTTTCTACATAGCGACATAGAAAATGGCTCATTGACAGTTGATTTACCTATTCCAAATGGTGACCTTTCATAGCTTTTTGTAGGCTTACCAGATGTGAAACCCCCTGAAAAATCCCATCCAGGCATCCCGCAGCGGCGCGAGAGGGAGAACCCTGACACCTGGCGGACGGTCCTCTGTTCAATGGGTTTCTAATGACTTTTATTTTTTACTATAACTATATCCCATAGGATCCATGTATGCTATATATGCTAACATGTGGGGTATATTGATGGTAAATGTTACCATATATAGCATACATGAAGCCTATGGGTATAGGATATATCACATGTCTAACTATAGTTATACATATATATATATTATAAATTATATGGATGAACATAAACCTTGAGATAAAACTAGGGGGCACCACCGTGTGTCAATGAGGGGAAATCTGAAATATTTGAACATTGATGAAAATATGTGGATTATCTGGTTGGTGGTTTCAACCCCTCTGAAAAATATGAAAGTCAATGGGAAATAATCAGAAGGGTTATCCCATATATTATGGAAAATAAAAAATGTTTGAAACCACCAACCAGTTATTGAGGATTTCACCAACAAATGATCGGGATTGAGCCACTGAAGAGTGGGATTCTATCATCATCATCATCATCATCATCATCCGTGGTTGACTCAAAATCAAAGAGTGATGTCTTGTCATACTAAAATGCTACCCCCAAATTCAACAATACATATAAATATACATAAATATATATATATCAATATACAGTATAGATATAAATTATTCCACTATATTACTCTATTCCACTAAATGGTAGTTTCCTGAAATGGGGATACCCCAAAATGGATTGTTTATCATGGAAATTCCCAATCTAAAATGGTTGATTTGGGGGTACCTCTTTTTCATCTCATATCTTCGTTGCTTCCCCCCATCATCTCCGTCCCCGTTTTGACCTGGTATCAACGTCCATGGGCGAGTCCTCAGGGCTTCCATCGTTGAACCGGGGGATCCCCAAGTTATGGTTGCTTTATGTCCATGGAAAATCACCACAAAACTATGGAAAATCATGGAAAATCTCAACCAAAATATTGGATTCCGGAAAATCCCAACAAACGTAGTGGATGATACGTATTTGTTGGTAGCTATAAAATCATTTTAGGAAACCCCTAGTACAGGATACATCGAACATCATCGGGCACCCTTGTAGATGGTGCCAACCCTTCAATTACCCCGTTTTCTGGGCATATTCGACCTTGAATTTTCACACCAGTTGATGTTCCATAGAAAAAAACGCCAGGTCGCAACTTGCGTCAAATCCAATGGATTTCCCATCAGTGTCCTCAACATCGATACTGTACTGGTTCCCATGGTTTGTTTCGAGAAACTTCCCCCTTTTCAAGCACATCGAAGTATCACAACAAGTTGGCATTATATCCCAGCAATATCTCCGTTTTACTGTATATCCCTATAAGGACAGTGGGTTCAATCCCCATAAGCGGCAAAACTCGCATGAAAATTGACAAGCCTTCCGGTTGTCAACCCATCAATACCCCCACAAAAGATATCAAGTCCCTATGGAGTCCCTAGTCCAAAAGCCACATCATTGTGAAAAACATGGACATCGAAGACAGTTGACTCCACAGTTCCGCCCTGTAGACGGAATGCAGTCCCTATGAAGTCCCTGGACTGAATGCCATTGAATGCCATCACTAACCTGAAAATATGTTTCTTCACTAAGGGAGTCATCCCCATTCATATCCTGTTTTTCAGCCCCATAAAATATCTGGCTGAAGCCATTTGGGGATGAACCATCATTCCGTTGTGATATCACGACGTCACGACGTCACAACGTCATTATTTTTGTTCAACCAACTATGTTTATTCTACTCCCATATTGTTGGTGATTGTGGTTATAAAATGTTATAAAGTTATACCCCATTAGTTATACATGTCAAATCAAACATGTTATTATACCATGTTATAAAGTTATACCCCATTGGTTATTTACAAAATGTTTAAAATGTTATACATATCAAATGGACCATGAATGGTTCGATGATAAAAACGGGCGAAAAAAATCTCCCACCATCCCTACAAGACGAGGTTTTTCCAATATCTCATGAATATCCCATGATGAAAAATCACCATTTCTTGGTGGTTAAACCATCATTTTTCCATATCAATATAGTATCAAAAATGACATGTATGGAAAAATGATATGTCTTACTATCTATTAATACATAGGCAGGCTCTGTATGGCTCTGTATTATTTTTGATACTACGGTGGATGGTTGCGAAATCCTGCACCAGTTGATAGATGGTAAACATCCCATTATATATTTTGTTAGGGTTTCAACCATCCTTTTGGTGATGCAGGATTTCGCAACCATCCACATTGTCACGACATATCTATCCCCCCAAATCGCGATCGTTAAGCTCCGCTCCGCCGGGCCGGCGCCCACGAAGAGGTCGGGCCGGTCCGCGGTGGCAGCCTCACCAAGACAAATATCATGGCTGATACATATATATATATATTATATATATACTGTATACATACACATAATATTGGTACATAATAGATTATATGACATGATAGATATATTGGCAATTGGGCAATATGAGAATGGGATATCCTCATGCAACTTTGTGCAGATAGAATTGGTCCATAACGACAGTATATGATTCTATTGGTCTAATATCATGGAATGCGCCACGTTGACCCACGCAGGACAGACTATGGGCGTTTCCGGTATGTTTACCAGCAATATCGGGGTTTGATGGATGTATAATGGGTATATCTGGGACGTATAAGAAACCTATCATGAACACCTGATTTGGGGTGTGTCTGAACATGGTGTATATTGAACAAAGAAACTACCGATAAGCCATGAGAAACCATGAGATTTTGGGATATCTTATTTTCTGAAAACACATATGACTGCAGTGATGTAAGATGATGGTGTTTCTTTTCATCTACTGCATCTAACATGAAATCCCATCCCCACCTCCAGTGAAGGAGCAGGCGACAAGGCCTGGCACTGCATCTAACATCTTCCAGGCTAAAAGCATCTAGAAAACATGTGTGAAACTGGAAAAAAAGGTGAGAAGAACTGTCAGATTGTCAGGGTCTGTCCTTAATTGCGTATCCTGGGAACCCGTTTCTACCGGAGTTTTGGTGTATTCATCCACCAACTTTAGGTCCAAACATCTGCGGCTGTAGATAATCTTCCAACTCCAAGACGTCGAAAAAAAGAAAGCCATATGGCCCATATCACATCATATCACTCCATACTTCCTGGGGCGATTTCCCACAAGATTCTCAATAAACAATCCCTATATCATTGAGAATCCCGTCATCCCCTGGATTTCTCTGAAAACGAGGGACATATTCCCGCAAATGTCTAACAACGAGGACAAACATATGATTATTAAGATTGATGTTGTTAGATTCATTGACATTCACAATACAAGGGACAAAATTAAGATTGAGTCACCAATGGAATGGCTTTAGGGCTACCCTTCAGACCCAGGGCAGCCATAGGACCCCGACCGAACGCCTGACAGCTACAGGGCGAAGGCTCTTTGGCCTGCGATGAGTGACGTGACTCGACACTGGAAAAAAAAACTGCTGGAACTTTGAGATTTTATAAGGATATGATGGGGATATGATATTATATGATCACATTATGCTGATTTTATTCGGATTTTCTTCGGATATAATGGAGAAACAATGGGAATATAGTGGGGATGTAGCTGATCATGGGATTTTGTAAGTAACAATAATCCAAGAGTTAAGCTTAGGATTTAACCCATGAGTGATCTACACATCGGTTCTGATGGCCTAAAGGTATGATACTCCAATTTGTCCCAAATGCTCCTTGGTGCTGGTATGTTTACCTACAAAACTGGGTGACTTATTAGGGGTAAATGTTGGTAAATATTCCAGCACCATGGTACCATATTTCCAGGATGTTCAGACTTCAGACACCATGTGTGTGGAGGATAGATGTGGAAAACAGTGTGGAATTCATTTTCCTATAGAGGAACCATTGGTTTTCAAACATTTACTTCAGTTTAACCCAGAGTATATAAGAAAAGCTTGGAAAATAGGTTCAATTTCCCAATGTGGCTTCCGTAATGTCAATTGTGCGATCATGATGCTGGTCATGTGTAAATAGTAGAAAAAACCTCCGTTCGTACATCCAAGTACCCATTTTCAAATGCGTCTTTTCATAGGTTCGATATGGTTAGATGCTTAATCTATATCAGTTATTATCATTCATGATCATTTCCCATCCCCGTTGTGTTTTCTTTTCATCCCATGTTTTCATACCTTGGGTGCATGGCTAATAACCACAAGCACACTCCAACCAGCCCTGGTGCCCTGGTGCCGGAAAACCCTGCCTCCTCTTTTGGTTGGGCCTCTGTTGGGTGATTCACCAGTGGTGATCATTATTTTACCGTCTTTTACCCTCCAGTAAATTAACATAGACCCTGGTAGATAGGGGTTTGAAGATTAGTTTCATCTAACAATTGGTGATTTTCAGGGTCCAACTGTTAATTTACCAGAGGGTACCCCTATTGTAACATACTTTGAAGTCGGGATTCTACATCATTCACACCATCAAAGAACCAAACAAACTCGGCCCATGTTTAGATCTCAAAGTCATCTTCCAACCCCCAACTGACCCCCAAGTGATGGCAATCACACCACGCACCGGGATCCCAAGCGAAATCTCGTGGCGGCGAACCTGCAGACTGGTTGGAGAACCATATCATGTCTGGGGCACGAGGATTTAACTATCAAACATAGGGTGAAAACCCATGGAAATCCATCAGAGATGGAAGACTTCACTAATGAATAGTGGATCGATGTGGATCAATGGAATGCTTTTGTTGGGAACATCTCCAGTATCCCAACATCCATTTCTCAGACTCATACGAGATTGTAGCACTACTCCGCGCCTATCATGCCTGTAGGATATTACAACGTATCAACACTGCAGGATACTAGAGTAGAATGAGTAGAATAATTATGCTCTGGTATCCTCTGGTAGTCAAAATTGATCGAATTTGCATGAATGATTGTGGAGGGTACTTGCCATCAAACCTTTGTCGCAGATGGCTGGTACCTTGTAGAAAATATATGGTTAGTATCCTACAAATTGATATGGCATGATATGGCTGATACCCTCTGGGAGTCAAACCTGGCTTTGTTGGCGTTTTTCACATGGCAATCATCCATGCTGACATTCCCAGACATTCTCAAATCATCCAACTTGCGGAGGATCAAGCATCGACAATCGTGGATTTGTTCGACAAGTTTTTTGTTGGATCAGAACTGGTTCCTACAATAAGATTTGCTGCTGATTATCATATCATTCAATACAAAACTTTGATCATTTGCTGATAATTTGCTGCGCATCATCGCAAAACTTATGGAATCTCTGATCTCGGGAGAGTGAGTTTTGGTGGAGTGTCAAATCATCCCTACACGCAACTTTGTTAGTTGATTCTCAAATAATGCAATTGTTCTATGTATAAAATTGAAAAAATGAATTGATATACCTCCCAACTCGTTAATCAACTGATATATCATCAATCTTGGTTGGCAGATATCCCACTTAAAAATACTTAAAACTCTCCAACCGTAGCTTCTCCAGGCCTGATGCAGAGATGTTGGCTCCATTGGAACGACTGCTGCCCAGAACAGCGCCTGTGACAAGTTCGTCCCTTTGGAAGGTGATCATCCGCCGTGATTTCTTGGCGCACCAGACTGGTGGCTTAAACATCAAACATGGTGCTTCAACTTTGGTGTATGTTGCTATTTTATCAAGATTATATCATGATTCCAGATAGATTCCCAAACATATTAATCATGATAATGTGATTCCCAACGATTCCCAAATACATCATGGTTCAAAGCTAATGCTATGAGATAATGAATGCTTGATGTCCTTCGCCTTCTCAATAATGGGATGGTCAGGACTGAAAAAATCCAAATGATCAAGGACTGAATTCTTTGTATTTATCGTATCTGGGGATATTTACTGGGATACTTGCCGGGAGGATTGACCATGCAAAAAGGGACTAAAAAAGTGAGATAATTGCATATACATACACATGACTATTAACTCAAACACTGATAATACTTCTAGAAGCTGATGATCTAATAAATATATACACAAAGAAATAAGAAATAGATAGAAATAGTCTAAACATCGATAATCATGCCTATGTGCATTCATGCTGAATAGCATGTGGATACCATATTTCCGACTACGACTGCTCCAAAGATTAGTATCATTGGACTAAACCAATCCAAATGAAAGTCTCTTCGCTAATCACAAAGCGCCCTGCCTGCACTGTTGGGCGAGGCTTCCAGCTTCTGCCTGAGTTAGCTCCCCCATTTGTCGCGGAAATTACTGTTGTCTTCTTTTCTCCTGGGTGCTATGTTTAATCGCTGAAGCGTGGACCATTTCAAGAGCATTTTTAGAAATGTCTTGATGTTGGGTTCCTTTCATCTTGTCTTCACATCAGATCTTTGTAACGATGATAAAACTCACCTGATGACATGGATGGCCCATCGATTCCTCGACATGACTATGCCACGATTAAGAGTTGCTGGCCCTGAGTATGATTAAAAACCACCTGCAATAGTGCTAAATGACAGCATCAGAAGCACATCTTCCATCCTTACCATCATTGTGATTTACTATGGGTGTCAAAATCCCACCTATGAAAATGATCATACTATATCATATGAATAATATTCCACAGTTCCACACAGGTCCCTTGATTCATGAATACATACATATATACATATAATCATATATATAATTATACGTACGAGTACGTATATATATATATATATATATAACTATAAATAATCATATATATATTATATATATATTCATGAATTACGAGCCATTCCAATCCGCCAACAGCCAGTGGTTGCCGGTTGGTTAACCACCGTCCGAGCAGCAGCAGGCATGGTTCGCTACGCGGTACCATGGCCTGCACCAAGAATTGAGTTCACCAGAAATGGGACTTGACCACTTGACATATATATATATATACAGTATGATGACTAAATTGGGATGATTATTACCTGGTATATTATCTGGATAAATAAGGCTATTATAATGACTCACTAATCTGAACTGGTTGGTGGTTTCAACCAACCGGAAAAATATGCGTCCGTCAGTTGGGATGATGACATTCCCAACTGAATGGAAAAATTAAAAATGTTCCAAAGCACCAACCAGATAAAGAAAGTCCACCAACAAGGGTGAATTTCTAGAATCAGAGTTAAATAGGATGTTACCACTGCTTACCACCAAAAGCTTCTCGACTTTGGCAAAATCCAGAGATTGCCAGAAACAAACATTAACAAACATCGACTCTATCGCCAAAGCGGATGATAACCCAACATCCACCTGCTTCGAAGCTTCCGGTGACTTCGCCAAGCGGGAAGGAATCTGGGTGCCGTTGGGCCGTTGATGGTGAAGCAGGGAACAGTTTTCATCAAGGAAAATGGTTCAAGTATCGGTAAAGTAGATTAGTTGTTTCCACCTGAAGTGAATATACTTAAGTGAGGTGATTTTAGACCTGTTGAAGCTATATGTTTCCATATAGAAACATGTGTTTGAAGGAAACATGGGAGAGATTTCGCCATTTCTTGGCTCCAAACGCTGTCCAAGATGGAGTTGGGCAGCGAGGCGGATCGCACCTCGGGAAGCATCAACGGCTGGGGATTGAAAATCTATATATGGATGAACAAACATTAACAAACATCAACATGGTTAATATATGGACAATCTATGGTTAATATATGGATAAGCTATGGTTCATAATAGTTACCCTCTGGTAAACTAACATAGCTATTGAACATGGCCATAGAAATGGTGGATTTACCCAGTAAAAATGGTGATGTTCCATAGTTTTTTTGTATGTTTACCGAAGGGTATTTGATTGTCAGGATTTTATCTACGACTATAGTTAACTATAGTATATTAAACATTAGAAGAAAAAAACACAAATGCTTATAATATATTAATATATACTTCTCCATTGATAGTATTTAAGTATCAGAATAGTGTGACTGTGGAATCTAAGCAGCAATCAAGCAGGGCAAATTTCGATGGCTCGAGTTGGAGGGATTTATCTGTGGAAAGTTATTTGGAGGCCATGTTTTTTTTACTAGAGAGGATGGTAGAGACTAAATAACTTTCCAAATCACCAGAGATCCTATAGTTATTGGATGTTATTTACTAGAGACACTAAAATTATGTTGCATTCTGATGCCAATAACATCCAATAACATTCAGGCGACATTTCGGATCTGTCCCTTTTTTGCAAGACCATTTTACGAACCGGGATCCTATTTATCCTTGCGACTGTTTTTGGTTCTCTGCTGAAATTCCCATCCAAATCCTGGTGTCCCTGCGTTCGACGGTGAAATCTCAACCAAGTTCATCACTTATGAAATCATAAATCTTATCTTGGCAACCAACCTGATAAATACATAGAATCACTATGTTAAGCTCATCTTGATGGCTCCTTACAACACTGAATCTGGCTTAAATCGAACATATATCTTTTGTGTGATTATGATCCTGAAAATATCCCAAACATATTGTGGTGTTGTATCCAACAATGACCATTGAAATAGCTGCGGTTCGTAAATATATATATATATACCCACTACAAAAATAAATAAAGTACGAGAAGAACACTTAAACTTATAGTTAAATATTTAACAAATTAGGTTGTCAATCATATCTTAGTCAATATTTCTTCTTAGAAAATTTGGGCAAACCTTGACTTAGGGCCAATATCGGGGGTTCTTTAAATAGAGGATCCCCAAGCCTCCATAGGTTTCAATACCAGTCATGTTCATCCATGACTTGGATGATTTCGGGATACCCCCGTGACTTCGGAAACCTTCATTTTTTCAGCTTCCCCAATATTTGCATAAGAACAAATATGAACTTAGATAATATAAAGATAAAGTACTAGAATAATGTTGAATAATAAATCTTCATGTTCATTATAAATAATTGATGGTAAATAATATTTAGATTCATGATTCATCAATATGTCACCAAATAATCTACCCTCTGGTAATTTAACATAGCTATGGAAAATCACCATTTTATAGCTGGGAAAATCCACTATAAATGGTCATTTTCAATAGCTATGTTAAATTACCAGAGGGTAACCATTTCAAGGTTTTCCCCATTTTTTTCACCCTTCCAACACCTTCTCCCCCCATCCCTTGCGCCCTTCACCGAAGGAACCATCCGGAACTCCGCGCAGCGTCGCGCTTCGAGGGCTTGACGCTTCAGGCGGATGGTCTCGGAACGGAACGTACCGGGGAGTTTTCGAAGCATCCAAAGGTGGCGGATTTTTCAAGGGGATGTGATGGGAAATATGGAAATATCATGGAAATATATGGAATATGTCATGGGAATATATCATGGAAAATATCATGGGAATACGATGGAAAATATCATGGGAAATATGATGGGAAATATGATGGGAACTATGGAAATATGATGGGAAATCTAATGGATTGATGAACATGACCATCATATTCCCATCAGAACCAGCTGTATGAATATGTGATCCGTGACTTTTGCAAGTGAGGCTCCCAGAGTCCAACCATCCCCAATCGACATATGTACGGATTGGGTTTACCATTCGTAGTACCCTCTGCTAAACATACAAAAAGCTATAGAAAATCACCATTTTTAATAGACAAACCATCTATTTCTATGGGCCATGGCTCCCATAACTATGTTAGTTTACCAAAGGGTATATTCTCACTGAACCATTGCAGCTTCCGTGTCTATTTTGATTTGTTGCGTTTATCGTCGAGTTTCTGTGCCAGATTTTTGAAAAACTCCCCAAGTTTCAAAACTACGTATATATCTTTGGTAAAGATCCATAAGTTTCAAAATCGGTAAATCTTTGGTAAAATCTCAAGTTTCTAAGCTATATATGGTTTAAAAAAAACTTAAGTTTCTTAGTTACATGAGGTATATCCCCACCATATCATGGCTAAAAGGGTCTGGTTCACCAGGTGTCCGTGCCATGAGGTGTTCCTGCTGCATCTCCAGGAGCAACTCGGCCTGGATCGGAGGAATCAGTGGGATTTCATAGGGATAGAAGCCATTGGTCCAATAATTGAACCTAGTTCAGTATTCTTGGAATTTTATGTGATTTTTGGAGATTCAATTGGATTTATATTATGGGATTTTCTGGGATTTAAGAGCATCTAATAGGACATAGGATTTGTTTATGGGATTTTGCAGGATTGAAGAACAGGTTGAAGAATTGAATCAACTATTGAACTATTGTGGGAATGAAACTGTGGGAAATTATGGGATTGAACCAATGATCCAATCAGCGAGACTAGTTGAGTAGTTGGAAAACAAGGTCTTACACCAGCATAGCCAACAACAATCTCCCAAGTGGTAAATCCCCTAATATGGAAAACATGAGGTTTGAACTTTACTTTACACCATGGCACCATGGCATGTATGCTTCCCCAAATATGAGTGCAACCTTTGCAAACTTCGATTGATCGAATGGATCCGCCTCTCGATGATAGGGTGAAACCTGGCCATTGGATCATCTCCAGGCTGTGAAGCCGTGGGTTGATTGATGGGGAAAAACATGGGGAAAACTGGAAATTGATGGGGAAATCCAACTATCCAAGATGTGGATAATGGTACTTTTCGGCAGCTTTGTTTCAAGAGATACTAAATAGACTAAATAGCCCAAAACTGGATCAAGTTGAGATAGCTAATTATATAGGAAAATGTGCCAAAATACGCCCAAGTTCTAGGAATGGTGATGTTTGTGTCAGTCTAGACATGTTCCTGGCTGAAACCCCGAGTTGTGTTTTTTAAGATGCCATCGGAACTTCCAGCGCAACTCATCCAGCATTGGGGATTGTCGATTCCTATCGAATTTTGGGCACAGAAAACCATGCAATGTTTCAGGGTACCGGATTTTATCCGACACCCCTTCTCCAATTTCTGGCGTTCTAAACAGATCATGTAGTCAGTCAGCATCATAATCCCATCTGTTGATTGAAAACTTGGAAAAAACTGCGTTTAGAAAGTTTCAGTGATTATACATCGTTTCCACGTGTGAAATCTCCATACCATACGTATAATATACCGTGTATATGTATGCATGCATATATATAATGTATATATATATATTATACATTTAGTAAGGCAAACACATGAAACCATCAGCTATCAGCAATGATCAGCATCTTTTGCACGCATCTGTTCGCTTCATTTCGCTGAATGCCCTCTTTGGACTGTCATGACATGTCAAGCTCCTAAGGGATGCAGGAGGGTGTCCCCCACGTTGGGGGTGACATACCCAACAAAAAACGAAGCATCCCACAGGTTGAAGTGTATCTCCACTTGCATTATCTTGTAGAAAAATGCTCACACACAAACATATGTTCTGATCAACATGGTTTGTTAGTCAACACATATATCACATCCCCGACTTTGTTGAAGGGAAGTGTCAACTACGGACTTACACAATTTAGTTGAATCAGATTCGGGGAGCTAAAAAGTAGTGGCATCTTCAACCATGGTACCCCCAATCATCAACAACCCAGGGATGAACATTAATCTTCGACATGTATATGAATTAAAATTATGCATACCTAAATCCCACAGTGTATACAATACAGTAATGCCAACACTGCATGTTCCATATTTGCCTTGCCATGTTCAGTCTGGCCATGCAAAGCATGTGTTCCTTGCTTTAGAATCTCCTCATCATTGTGGCTTTAATGGTGATCAACAAATCTAAAGTTGCTTAGCCTTGACCTCAAGGATAAATAAATTGGATTAAATTGGATTAAATTGGATTATATATCGATAGTTACGGACAGAATTGATCCCCCCCTTTTCTTTCGGTTGGAGACACTTTTTGTTGACACATTTCCCAACTGTTCAAGCGCACAGCTCACCGCGCAGAGCTGGAAACCTTGGCAGAAAGCAACAATGCGGTGGCAGAATGTCGGACCAACAGTTTTTGCTATGGAAAATTAGATACAATTACTGTAACCCACTGGTTGGTGGTTTCAACCATCTTGAAAAATATAAAAGCCAATTGGAAGGATGACATCCCATATATTATGGAAAATGAAATTCATGTTCCAAACCACCAACCAGCCCATTTATAGATGATTTACCAATAAATGTAAGATGCAATATCATATGCCGTCTGGTAATTCAACATAGCAAGGAATTAGCATATGGTGATATGATGGGATTATTTTATATGATTCCCTTTAGTAATAGCAAGGGATATGATGGGCTATCCCATACATACCGGCCAATTGCTATTACATGATTTACTAGTACCAGTAAATGGGATCTAATAGGATACAATAGGATACAATGGGATATACCCTCTGGTAATTGAACATAGCTAAGGAAAATTGGCAAAAGACTAGTTCGATGATGTACGGCTAAAAACGATTCTGTTCTGGTAATCCTAAAGTGTTTCCTTTTCGAACCACCCATCCCAAGCATATTTGTGTGTGGTGGGCAAAAGAAAATAAAAGATCTGGAACCACCATTCAGTGTTATTTCCAGTTGTGTTGGTGTTATACAGTAATGCGTTATTAATAATCGTGACCATTGGATCCATTAGTTACCGATCAAAAAACCTCTAATTCTAATGGTTCATATCCCCCGCAAAATCCCCTTAAATGCCATGCGAGCAACATGCAAACATGTCCTCTCTTCAGTCCACAACCTCATAATCCGTCGGTTCCTCCTCCTTCCGAAAGCATGCAGCCAACCATTTTGGGGTTCTATATGGGTTCTTTAAATCGGGGACCCGCAAAATCATTCAAGTTATTAGTCATTGTTCAGCAACTTTGATAAAGACACCAATGAAGTTAGGTCCCACATTGTAAGAAATCCACATATTTAGCAAACAATATAAGACTATATAAGACTTAAGTATACTCAAATAGATTCAAATAGGTATCTATTTACTCTCATATACTCTAATGGAAAAGAATCATCATATTTTCCTGATTTGCACACACCTTCAATCTTTTTCAAATGCAAATAAATGACTTGTGAGAAGCCAATCTTGAGAGAGCCAAGCCCCAAGTCTAAGTTAACTAAGGTCCAAGTCAACGGAAACCCATCCCCTGCTATGGAAGATACCCCCCATACCCTTGGGGTACCCGGCCTGGTAAACTAGGATTGTAGTGGTATAATGGGATATAATGGGATTATAGTGGTATAATGAAATAACCCTCTGCTAAATCCAACACGAAGGGATTCAGTGCTCCCATCAGATCCACAGGAGCGGCTCCTCGAAATTTCCGGCAGATCTGGGTTTACGGGCGGGATCCAACCACGTACCTCGTCCCAGAGATCCAACTGGTCAACAATCTTTGGAGTTTCCATGGACAAGGCCAAAATTTCGTGCACCAGAGCCATAGGTAAGGGCCTCTGATGGCATTTGGTAATCAAGACCTGGTATACTGCGATCCCATTCTCTTCACCCTGCTGCTGATATGATTTGCTGAGAAAGACCCGCGCGGCAGCAGAAGCTGCAGCCTTGCACTCAAGGGCTGTTGCGGGCCAGAGGGGACCATAATCCTCGGTGTGAAACTCCAAGCTTTCGTGACTTTCGTGACACGCCTTCCTACACCAATACAAAGAGCACAGGGAGCGCCTGACACCGGCAGAAGCAAGAATCTTGGCACAGTCTGACTGTCCACAAAGAATCGCCACGTCCAGAAGGCTTGCAGAAAACACGGGTTCGTCATCGTCCTGTGGTTTGAGTTGAATCCAAATATACTTCAAATCCCAGCCTGCCCACAAAGCGTTTTGGACTCTGCTCTTTGACAGGCTCTTGGAAACAGTGTCGTCCTCATCGTCATCGTCATCGTCATCATCATCGTCATCGTCATCACTGTCTTCGTCATACTCATCGT
>Ga0126342_10009223_pt1 | contig 17684 bp, 18 predicted proteins | sample Cyp1metagenome_FD_92528 | JGI IMG/M metagenome (GOLD analysis project Ga0126342, IMG submission 92528) | Coral microbial communities from Lord Howe Island, Old Settlement Bay, Australia - Cyphastrea 1 metagenome | ecosystem: Host-associated > Invertebrates > Cnidaria > Coral ... | reverse complement strand
CCACCTTTCGGTCAATCAGTGGCTTCGCTCTGCCATCCCTGATTCACAACAACCAACTTCTCCTATAGGTTTCCTATTTTTGAAACTTCCGCCACCGCCTTGTGCGGTACTACTGGTATGATAATTATAGTTGATGATATGTTGATGATTATTATCCATAATTATCATAAACTAACTATCCATGAATAGTTGATAAGTATGATAACCATGATAATTATGATGTATCATACATAATCCCCAACTAACCCTAATTATCCCCAACATAATTATATATATATGGAGGTTGAAATTGATGATTTGAGGGTACCACCACCATTTTAGGAAACCTCCATATAAGCCAAACCCGAACTGGAGGAGGATAGGAATGTTCCTATCAATTCATAGGGAATTTTTTATTTTCCCATTATCAGGGTTGGAAAAAACTTCGGAGCGATTTATATACAGTAGATATTGTTTGGATCCCCATTATGAATTATGGGATGAATGACCACAAACCATGTACCATGATTTGAATCTGCTCGCCTTTCGCCCTGCTGGACTCTTTGAGAAGACGATGGTGGGAGAGAGATAGAGAGATAGAGAGATAGAGAGATAGAGAGAGATTTGACGGAAGCACATATAAAGTCCAATAATTAGAGGAATGGGGTGGCCAACATGCAGTACCCTCTGGTAAACTAACATAACTATGGAAAATCACAATTTTCAATGGGTAGATCCACTATAAATGGGCCATTTTCAATAGCTATGATAAATTACCAGAGATTTCATCAAGGCATCAGGGTGGTCAAACATCGTTTGATCATGTTTGATCCATCTCACCTAAAATCATGTGCTGAGGTTCGAAAGTTATATGTATATATATATATATGTCTATAATATATCTATATCATATGAAAGTGATAGATTGCCAATATCATTTTAATCATATGTATAGATTCCAAGTTTCCAAGATAAAAAGTTCATCCTAAAATGATCGATTTCCCCCCAGAGCCACTGGAGATCCCGGCCGAGCCGCTCTCCCCAGGGCCACTATGATTTGAAGCCGGAGGGAGCTGGGCTCCAATGCCACCCAGCAGGACACGGTTTCCGTGGGGAGTCCTCTTCAGTACCCTCTGGTTATGTCAAAATAGCTATTGAAAATTGCCCATTTATAGTGGATTTTCCCATTAAAAATGGTGATTTGCCATAGCTATGTTAGTTTACCAGAGGGTATCTCAATTGTAAGATAACATAGATTAGCCATGATTAGCCATCAAAATGATTGATTTTGTGTAACATCAGTGCCCATCGCATTCGTAATTGGTGATCTTAAACTTCCCAAATATCCTACTGGAACGTTTACATTTAAACTAAACACCCTTATTTTTCGTGGTACAACTGTGGTTTCCCTTAGGAACCCACTGATTGGTTGGTTAACAAAAGGTGAACCCCGACATTCATATGCCAGTCACCGACCCCTCTATTCGCCCTAAAAGGACAACATAGGACAATATTGGAATAGTGTACCTGGTAGTATCATATTCTTGTAGTTTGCTTGTGTTGTGCACTGTATCCCCATATGTATACGTATACATATACATATAATTTCATACAATTATATATACATATACGTGTATATACATATTATATTTACATATGCATATATACTTTCCAATACTCTCTGGTAATCAAACATGGCAGTTGAAAACCCACTATTCATGGATGTTTTTTTCATTATATACATATATATATATATATGTAAAACTTAAACCTCCATTTTGTGGGCCATGTTTGATTACGGAAGGGTATATGCATCAATTATCCATCAATCATACATTATATACTTATCCATTAATTATCTATTAATATTTCAACAAAGCCCAAGATATATAAATATAAATATAAATATATATATATATATATATATATTGATATATATATATATATATCCCCATTATATCCGCATATGTGTCATTGTTGCACCTATGAACTGCCCCGCTGCGGCCCGAAGAAGCGGTCTGAGGTGACGCTTTCTATTCCTTGGACTCGCCCACACCAGGGTCTGTCCGGCAGCAGGGGCAGGGGGGAAGGGTCTGATCTTAACGGTGTTTAACTGGGGTTGAACCATCCAAAGCGGGGAAAACCGGTGGATATAATGGGTTCGGTATATAACCAAGAATGGGATTATGATTATTACCAATAATGGAATATTTATTGAATATGAACTTTGAGAATTAATCGACACTGGGATAATTGATGGATATACCTTTCGGAAATCAAGCATTGCTATTTGGGAAATCCCCGCGCATGCATATTTTTAGTTTTAATGGGACAACCATGGAACTACCCTCTGGTAAACTAACATAGCTAATTATGGAAAATCACAATTTTTAATGGGTAAATCAACGATAAATGGCCATTTCCAATAGCTACGTTAAATTACCAGAGGGTAAATAGTGGATGTTCAACTGCCAATGTTTCTTTGCCAGTGGGTCCCAGGTTGGAGATGTGGAGAGGTCTAAAAAATGGTGGACTGTTCAGTTTGTTTTTTTTTCCTGGGTGAAACCCTCATTCAAAAACCATACCTGGATCATCCTGGATCTTTAAGCGCCTAAGCCTGAGCAAAAGTCCAAAAACTAGTCTTGACTAGGCCAAAATGGGTTCCCAGCACCCGTCTTCCAGATATGTTGACGGCTGGTTTTTCACACTGGGTAAAAGCTGGTGAATGATGGGTTTCCGGCTTAATTTATAGATAAAATGCCTATAGTCTACACATGGACAAAACATGATAAAGATTAAAATCATGTCCGCTGAAGCTTCCATTTGTTTCTTATTTGTGGGGAACTCTAAGGACATGCTTTGACCATGTATCATGTGCTCTGGAATCCCAGATTTTTTTTAAAGATTTACAGGACCCCCCCTACTTAGAGGATCATCCCACTTAGTGGGTCATATAATCATCATATAACCCTGGTTTGCAAGTCCTTTCTATAGGTGGGTTATCCAGGCTCCCCTCAGGTAACGAGTTACTGCACTAAATGGGCTGGTCCTGGCCGAGGATTCCCAGCTGGTGCATCAAAGCCCTGCGCCAAAAAAGGGCGGCACCGATTGGGGTTCCCACTGGCCCAAACTGTGACCAAAAAAGGCGGGTTTAAGTCACTCGTTCAATTTTTTTTCATATATTAAATCATGCATTTTGTTGGCGGGCATCCCCTGACCAAGTTATACCCAAGTCCTCCTTGCACTTGGACACCTCGAAGTTTGTGTCCGCACAGCGAGGTTGCTTCGCCTATCCGGCGTAACTTGTGGAACTAGCTGTGCGACCCCTTCTCGCCATTCTACCATCAACACCGTCACGAACATGATCAAGGATGCCATCAAGATGTCATTCGAAGATTGGGACATATTGCAGCACATTAGGGCATATTGGAAGATATTGGAGCATATTGGAACATGGATGGTCATATTTCCGTGACGATTTGATTGCAAAGATCCGAGGGGAAGCCCGCCTGCCTCAAGCGACATGACAGGAAGCAAAACTTCCCCGGATGCACGCAAGCTTCGCGGCGAGGGGGCACCTTCAAGACCCATTTGTCGATCCATTCCATGGGAAAAGTTGCACGACACTTCGGTATTTTGGTGCAAAAGCCATGATGTCCTGTAAATTGTCCCTTAAGCCAAGCCTTGGAATTTGCCTTTGAATCGGCTACTGAAGGTGGCCAAATAGTATCATTCTGGTCTATCTATCTATACTGGTGGATCTGGTGGGGTTCCACTTGGGCATTCTGCGAAGCATGAGTTCTGAATCTGCCAGCCGTCACACCCCTTCTTCAAATGTTTGGGTGTGACTACAAACAATAAAGACATCACAACTACCCTAAAAATTCCCATGGTCTATGATCATCTTCCCCACATTTTCCACCGTAAAAGCTGCCATTTTAGCCGCATCCTCCGTGAGACAAAGCCTCAGGTCACCCCTACACGACTGCGTGTGAGCAGTCCAGTGTCGAGCTCACCGTGTTGATCCATTGATCCGGCAGGTCATCAATCTCCGAGCGCGGTTGAAATCGCAGCCATTCGACTTGTACGTCATTGGAGAGGGGTTTAATGGGGTTTATGGTTTTGGGTTTGGTATGTTTGGTGCTGATTGACAGTTCTATCACGTTATATCACGTTCATGAAATACTTTCCATCTTTTGGGATGCCGGTGTAAGGTCAACAATTGAAAGTGGTCACGATTCACGAACCCCCTGCAAGTACAAGGCCACATGTGTAGCCAGGCTGCTCCTCTCCGGCCGAGCAGATCCAAGGCTGGAAGTTCTGTCCACGGTCAACATCCAGATGTAAAACCACGATTATACCATGATTATACCCCATGACTCCCAGCTATTTTGGGAGCTTTGACCCATACTTGAAAACTCTTGAAATATCGAACAGTCAAGTTGGAACCCGTCTTGGGAGGAGTTTTTTCCTGCAGCGGTTGGTAACTGTCCCACTTTGAAACAATGTCATATCACCAGTGGCTGTTGAGTATGTCATACGATTACGATACGTCTGATGGTGTTCCAATCGATCATCATCATTTTTCTCATCAAATTGCCATAAACATCCATAAACGGGGTGTATACCCCCAATTTCAGACCCATCCAATTTCCCGAAGCACGGCAAAATCCCGAACTGCTGGCTGGTGAACTCCCATCAAACGCCCATGAAAATCCCAACAAGACACGTTTGACACATTGAATCCCATCAAAAATCCCATCAAACATCAAAAACGCCATGAAAATCCCATGAAAATCCCATCAAAAATCACATCCAAAGTCACCATGGATTGATCTGATCCCATGCCACGTGGCTCAGCCTCTCCTGCATTCATATTTTAAACATCTCCCAGAAACCGTGGTTTAATTATGTTTAATTTATATAGTATACACGGGCTGCAAACATATCAGGGACCACTTAGGGGGTGTTTAATACTAAGGGGATGAGAATGGGATGAGATTATATTGGTCATAGCCCCATTGTTCCCATCAGTGAACCCTCTATCTTCACTATAAGCAGCTAAAGTACCGCTCTTGCCAAAAACCAAGAGGTCACGGCTTTAAAGTCGCAAGTTTAGTTGCCTTATAAGAATCTACATTTGCAAGGCTGCGCATGTAATACCTCATAATAAGAACCCATATTTCGCTGGTTGAAATCCCCTAGTTACACCTGGCTTGCCTCAGAAATATGTTAAACCATGGTGAAATTATGCGAAATCATGATTAATATGCTGTATATACTGTAAATCGATATAAACTACCATGATTGGTTGCTTCAATCCCATAAACCACCAGTAATATATATATATATATATGGACTATATGTACTGTACATATCTGTATATATACATATATACAACACAACTCTACTATATGACATTATTTCACTATATTATATTATTACTGGTCGGGGGTTTCAAATGTTATTGTACTTCAACCCTACGAAAGGGATGGTTGGCTGAGATGACGAGCATATTCTTGGGATGGGTTAAAGCCAGCAACCAGTATAAATTATTAGTATATTGGAAGATTATATTCCATTGAATTTTGTGATGTTTTGGGGTTCTATACTAAATCATATCATATCTACCCTCCGGGAATCAAAACATGAGGTGCTGGAAAATCCCTTATCTGTGATTTTCCCAGCTAGAAACCTCCCTGTATGGCGGATTTCCCGGCTTGCCATGTTTGATTACAGGAGGGTAGGAAATTACTATTACCCTCTGGTAAAATGTCACATAGCTATGGAAAATCACCATGTTTAATGGGAAAACTCACTATAAATGGCAATTTTCAATAGCTATGTTAAATTACCAGAGGGTACTGTATTTGCATACTGGAAATTATTCCTAATATTCAGAGATGGATAAATAAATAATCTGGGAAATCATGGGAATTCAATAAACGCATCATGGATATTCATGGATACTATATGATATTATTGGGCTTTGGTGGGATTTATAGTAGGGCAAGCATTTTTAACGCATAGTATTGCCTACATCTTATGTTTGAGGTGGCGGCGCCTAAAAGGTGCCGCGCGGGGTTGGTTGGGGGTGGGTGGGTTGCATTGGGGTAATAACGTCCTTGATTCTACGTCACAAGAACTTCTCTAGATATATAGAGTTCATGCTACGGTATGATATTTTCTTGGACTTCTTATACAACTACCAGCTACGTTATATAACGTGATGCTACGTCATGATGTGTTCTTGTTGTGCTTCTTGAAGGTGCCAACAATCACTTTGGAAAGGTCTTTCTGACCTATGCCACATATATAGCCAAAGAAAAGTTTGAAGCGCACAAAGACGGGAACAAGTTGTGCGAAGTATTGGAAGGGTTGTCGAACATATTTTCCTGAGCGAACCCTTGCAGAGGTTTTGTATGCTTTTCTACCATCGATTTCATCTGAAATTCTTCAAAACCCTCATTGTTTGATGATTCTCATCTCAAAATCGCCATCAATCCGAAATATGCAGAAACGCACGGCACCTTACAGAGGCGCCGGCACCATGTTTTAGCAATCCATTTATTCATGGTCTCAAAGAATCAAAGAAATATGGACTTTCCATTGCCATGTTTGTTTCCTGGAGAGTCGCCATCAAGGAAAAGGAATCGTCCAACTTTTTAGCGGGTACATCTTTCCCAGTCAGTGCTTGGATTAAAACATTGCAAGACTTCTCACGAACGGTCTTCTCACATCTTTCCTGTGAAGAAAATACGCTGAACTCATACCCTCCACAAAACTAACATAGCTATGCATGGTTCTTTTCAATAGCTACACTAGTTTACCAGAGGGTACCTCTGGGAGGATTGGAGATCCAAAACCAACCTCAATCTCTGCAGAGGTCCCAGCAGCAGAAAGGCGGCAGTGAGGGTCTCAGCATGTCTCAGCACTGAAAAAATGGATTGATGGAATACTTGATGCAGGTAATACATGATCTATCATGATCTTGTTCTTTTTCCTGGTGATTTTTTTGGAAGTCTGGCACTTTAAAGGACAACCTGGGGATAAGATGCTGCGTCTGGCGCCTGTCCTCGTTGAGGTTCGGACCCCCAACCGCAGCTGGGCATGGTGAATGGCCATCCCTGGCTGTGTTGGGCTGCCAGTTTTGGAGGGGATCCCACCCTGGTCTTCCCTGCGTTTCCCCTAGGACCTAGGATGGAGGGGCTGTTTATTAGGATATCATCGTCAGGATCGTCAGGTGCAGTGTATACATGACCAGCATATGAAAGCATGGCATTATCTCGTCATTGTTAGCCTCCTGTTCCTCCTCCCCGTCCTCCTTGTGGGCGTTCTACTCGTCCTGATTTTCGCTTTCGTTCCTTTCCCCTTCGCCTCAAGTTGAACTTGATGAATTTTGAACATCTTCGAGCCCTGAAACATTCTGAGACCATGAAATTTCATGAAATTTCATGAGATTTCATGAAATTTCATGAAATTTCAGTTGTGAAATCATTGGAAATCACACAGCCTGAAATGAAGGTTGATCGGTTGATCCGAGAGGATCCAGAGCGACCCAGAGCCTCAGATTGCCGATCTAAACCCTGTCAGAAGCCCAGTGTCCCAAGATCCACCAAGCTTCCTAACACAGGAGGTCCTTTCAGGGGGACTACAGGAAATTCAGCCAATTTCAAACTAGGGGTTTAATCAACAAAGATTGGTTTTAGGGTACCTTTAAGATTTCCTCCTGCAATTTGCACAGATGAGAATCACTTTTTGGTCACTGAATAGTGGTGGACTGCCGCAGAACGGGTGATGTTGGCAGATGCATTATCAAGAACCTTCTTGCGTTCGTATGATCTCGTCCAATTCTAGAGGTTACCAAAAACCATCCCGAAACTTCACTTGAACTCTTGAACTGATGCTTGAAATGGTGATTTGTCCTCCCCATTTTGGTGATGTTTGCAGCTTTGCTGGCAGGTCGTCAGATTCTGACGGCTGGCAGTTTTGTGAGGATCGCAGCTCAAAGAAGCTGTTTGTTTCCTGCACATAGCCTGAAAACAACTGTGGAAGTCCAGTTCGGGATCGAACGGCTGACCCCATTGGTGGATCAGGTATGATGACGATATTTCTGTTGATCATAGAACAGAATGTTAGTAAGGCGATATTGGAAATCGCCCATATTTTGATGGTTTCTACCATCAATTTATGGAAAAGCATGGGAAGGTGTACTATTGCTGTTATACGAACATTAGCGGGTTTCCACCCTTACCATTGCTACTTCTGTGGAGAAGAAAATAGGCCTGTGCCTGGGTTAAGCTGACGTCTGGAGTCTGTGAGCTGACGAATAGTTAGTAACAATACTAATGAACATAAATTGATATTGACAATAATACAATATATATATATATATCAATTTATAACATATAGTAATAAATAATATGATATATAATAGTAATAAGAAGTAGTAGTAGTAGCAGCAGCAGCAGTAGTAGCTGTCGTAGTGGTGGTGCTGGTGGTGGTGGTGGTGCTGGTGGGTTTGGTCTGTGCTTCCGTGGCATGTCCGTTGCCCTGGAGATGGCCCATTGGAGCGACACTCGTGGATCATTCAGAACTCCCAGCTTTATCCATTTTTGAGAAGAACAGCCAACTGCCAACTGTTAACCATTATATACCATTATATATAATATAATAATATATATATATGCATATATATATATATGTATGTATACGTATAAATATGTCAGGGAGGTCCCAAAGAATAAAGTTGCAGAACAGTAGCTACAACTGCACGGATCATGGCAGCCGAACAGCTTCCTGCGTCCATTCCGAAGGCGATGACCTGGACGGATACCATGAGACACCCCTGGTTGGATGATGCGATGAAGGGAGAGACCCTCCCGATCCAATTTGTTGTTTGCTTTGGGACCGCGGTGAATATTGTACAAACATGTACAAACATCTACAAACGTCAAGGCCCCCTAATGAATCGGTCTGGATGTACATGAACCATCATGAACCATCATGAACCCATATTCACCGCCCCTTGACCCTAGAAAAATAGAGACCTGCCAATGACCAGCCTACATAATTCACCGTATTTCCAGGCATGGTCTCCCAGACTCTGGTGCGACAGAGGACGGAGACGGCAATGGGAGACACTCCTGCTGCGCAACGCGGCTGGAGGTTTTGGTGTGTTTATCCGTTGATGTTTGTTTAATAATATGATAACATCAATAAATTATATCCCAAATGATCAGCCAATGCAACCCAGCCTTTGGCTCCAGAAACATAGCTGCCACCATGCTTGAAAGGCTTAGAAATCCCATAGAAAGTGATTTACAAACTCATACAAGTTATGTTATGACGTCATTGAGATGAATTTTTCTTGAGGTGATGTTTCCATATCTTGATCACATCTCTATTGAATTCATGAACTTTTCAAGGCCGCAGGGTCCAGGTGTGAGCCATGCTTAATCCTCGGCTAAGCCTTCGAGGGTCCAAAGAGGCCTGGTTGAAGCGAGGCGCGGGAATGCTGAAGCGACCCAAACTTTTCCTTGTTTTGTTTTTTGGTGTAAGTTTATCAAACATGGCTAGCTGGAAAATCCTCTATACATAGAGGTCTTCATGGGGAAATCATCTATAAATGGATATTTTCAACCGTTGAAGTCAAGAGACAAGATCGAAAAGTGGTAAATGATTCGAACAAGGAATCTAGCCAATGATCATGGAATTTACATGAATTATGTTATATATATATATATAAATTATACAAGAGTAATGGAGCTTTCAGACCAAAGAAATAGAACCAAGAATAGCGGAACCATCGCTTTAGCCACCATGGGGCCACATAGCGACCAAGGTAACCCAGGTAATCCTACCATTGGATGGTATAGGACTTCCCACATCCTGTATTTGGGGACCATCTTCCATGGGAGTGTTGAATACTAGCGTGAGGGGATTTCCTTGGATTTACCAACAGATTTGCACGTGCGCAGGTTCATGAAGGGATGGGAAACTTTGCCCTCTGTGGTGCCAAACCTGGTGGGTGGATGGGTACCAGGTAGGAGGGTGGCACCTTAATGCCATCCGGTTGTCCTTAGTCATTCCAGTCACAAGATCCATCTCCTGCATGCACATGAAGTCATGGAGTATTGATGCCAGTTCAGCTTCAAATGAGCCTTTCATATCCTTTCATATAGTGGTAAATCCAACATCAGCTAGCATTTGTAGATGATAAACATGTCCACCCACCCATGGGTAAGTCTTTGGGGATCTGTTTAACAGATTGGGTTTCACCCCATGACTGGTTGGTGGTTTGGAACATTTGGATGATTTTTCCATTCAGTTGGGAATAATCATCCCAACTGACGAACTCATATTTTTCAGAGGGGTAGGTCAACCACCAACCAGTAACTATAGGTTATTGGACTTATGTTATCCCATGATAATCCCATTATTCACCAATGTTAACCCATTGTTAAGCCATGTTTTCCATCCAGGATTGGGTTTCACTCCACCATTCTATACCATCTGGTTATGACTAACAGTTCGCCATGGTATAGATGGCCCATAGAAATAGAGGATTTATGATGATTTACCTATCAAAAATGGTGATTTATAGATGATTTACCTCCATATAGCCATGGTATAGATGGCTCATTTATAGATGATTTTCCATGGCTATGTTAAATAACCAGATGGTAATATCCATTTATAGATGATTTTCCCATTAAAACCCCAGGTGAGAAGGGAAAATGCGGCGAGCAGCGGCGCCCAAGGGACGAGAGAAGGTGGTTTTTTCGAAGGGACGGACTTCGCAAAAACGTTGGATGAGTCGTTTGATGGTTTTTGATGGTTTTGGGGTGCCAGATCCACTTTTTAAGTTCATGGTTTAATAGGTTTTATATAATATGTTTTAATATGTTTTAATATGTTTTAATATGTCTTAATTTTAATATGTTTTAATATGTTTTAATATGTTTTAATATGTTTTAATGGTAAATAACCTTTAAACTGAATTAAACGGATGATGTTCCATTGCCAAGTTGATGAAATTGCCACTGAATCACCTATAAACTGAATTAAACTGATGATTTGGCTCAAGCTGTTTTTGCAAGTTTTTCCTCAACCCACTGAGGGGCGCTTTTTAGCTCAGGGGTGTCGGCATTGCCATGGCGCTCAAATCCGGTGCATTCTCTTGTCTCATCCTTGCATTGAGGGCTGGAACTGCAGACATGGCAAATCAGACCACGTGTTGTGTGGACACCAACCGCACAGACATTGCGGATGCCTCGCAAACCATACGCTGGGACGCCGTAGTCATTCCTGTTGTCCTTGAGACAATCATGACCTTCATCATGCCAGTTGCTCGCCAATTTTGGTGACGAAGAAGGTGCGTTAGAGTCAGAGCGCTTGCTTTGCCCTCAGGGCGACTTGCAAAAACAGTGATTAGTGATCTCAACACATCGTTTATGACTGAAAAAGGTCTGTATGTACAGTATATAGGTAGGCATGGTTTCAATAGAGCAGTCATGCCAGTGAGCTTCCACAAGCCTGGCATTCAGTGCATTCATGCCTGATACAAAGGCAAGAAAAATGCCACGTTGATTACCCTCTGGTAATTTAACATAACTATGGAAAATCACAATTTTCAATGGGTAAATCCACTATAAATGGTCATTTTCAATAGCTATGTTTGTTTACCAGAGGGTAAACTGATTGCCGGTATATGCAGGCTACATGTGCCCCACGAATCTTTTGGTGATCCTTTTATGGATTGTTTTTGGGCCCTGGTTCTGTAGACTTGGACCCGTCTCCAAGCCCACCAAACGATCGGGGACCAAGCTGAAAATCACAGGAGAATATGATAATTGATGTATATATAATCAACATGATCCCAAGTCCTTCAAAATCAGCCCGCATCATCGAAAAACAGTTCAACAGTTCAACCATATTCAATCAGACCAGCCATGGATAACCATAGATAACCATGGATAACCATGGTAGATTTGAACATCCACCATTTATGCTCGCCACCGAGGCAATGTACCCAGGTGACGATCTCACAATCTTTGGATGGTGGGGTGGAGGAGAGCAAATGGCTGGTCATATTTAGCTTGTATATGTATGTATTGTATGTATGTACGTGTATGCATATATATATAGTTATAAGTTGTAATTATATATGTAATTATATATGTAATTATATGTGTGTGTATGTGTCTGTGTGAGTATTTAACCAACCCCAAAAAGGGTGACAGGGCTGTACAGCAAAAATATGGGGATTTCGATCAACAAAATGTACGAAGCATTTGGTGTTCAGGAGCATAAATGGCGCTGCTAGAAACAGGAATAAGGAGTTGAAGTGCCAAACATGGGTTTTGAAGCACCGAACATTGGGGTTAAAGAAACAAACATGGGAATACCTGAAAACAAAAATGGGCATGCGGACCGGCAGGAAATAGTGGTTTGAACCAACGGAGGCAGGGAGAGAGTCATCAACAAAGACTGGCTTTTAATCAACAAGAATATGGATGGGGATGCTGATCAACTGGGGTGGCAAGATGGGCGTTTGGTACAGGTCCTGGTCGCTTCACTTTCTGCAATGTCTCGGCAAAGAGAGGCTCCCACACCTTGTAGATCAATATAGATCAATCCCATTCCCCCAATACTGTTATCAATTGCCATTTCAGGTACCTGAATTGGAGGTACATAAGGCTACTATGTAAGGGGAAGGGATTATTTCCTTGTTGAAATCGTGGATTCTCAATTGCCATGGTTCACGCAGAGGGTACCTGCATGGAAGCCGCTTCAGCAGCAAGGAGCCGGAGCCGGCAGGGGCGGTTTTCCCAGACACCATTGAAGGTCTCCAGGGAATTCTGTTTCAGCATCAAAAAGGATTGTTCACCATCAGATCACAGCAGAAGCTAATCTCATGCCATGTGCAGATGTATATCATGCCTTGGCAAAGTCATGCCATCTTCGTCGAATGGTTCAACCGGTGGCATCAAGCTAATCCCGGGTATGGACGCTCGGGCCCTTGGAGGTTTGAACGCCATCGATCGCAACCTGCTCTTATTCAGTGCCCTGGGCGCAAGGAATCGGTTGCACCAGGGTGATACCCGGGTGGAACACCTCTTGGGCAACGGAGCGAGGGTCTAAACGCGTTCCAGTTGGCAGTTGGTCCCCACTGGCTTTTGACATTGCCTTGACACGCCCCAAGTTTGGCATCAAACAGGTGATGAGTTTGGAGGAAACTCAAGGCATCCCAAGGAGCACGACGCAGTAAGCAAGAAACTCATTGTGATATATTCAGTGGCCGGTGAAATCATACGGTTTTTTTTAAAGGCATCGTCCGACTTCAGGGATCATTCCACTGAGCTTGAACAACTTCAAGGGAAAATCCACAGGAAGCCCTGAATTTCACCACCAAAGCGAAGGAATCCTGACGCTTGGAGCCACCTTCCATCCCTTCCAGGTGCTTCCCAAAATCTTGCGGCGGTGCGCTGGCTCCTGGTGCTGGGGGCCAACCGCCACGTCACAGCAACTGGGGATTGATTCGGATCGATTTCAACAAATTTTAATTCCCAAAAGAATCCAGCAATATCCAGCAATCTCATGAAAAGTGAATCATCACAATCAATGTAGTTAGATTTATGAGTCGAACATATTGATTTGTGAGGTAAAGGTCCAAAATAGATCAAAACAGATTTGGGACTCACTTTTCGATCTGTCTAGGGACCTCAAGGTTCTTCTCCCCAGGGATGCCTTAGGATCAGAATGGCACCAGCTGCCTCCATGCTGCCTGCCGAAGCGGCTCCTCAAGCATTGTGGAGGTTCTGGTGCTCTTGGACACTGAGAGAGGCACCCGGTGCTTGAGGGTACTAGAGCTATTCATTCCATAGTGTTGTTGATTGGTCATGAAATGGGATTTACAATATATACCCATCATATCCCATCATTTGTAAATAAGGGTTCAACCATCAGAAAGAGGGGGATATCTGTTTTTTACGGGATACTAATTAATTATGTATGTCCCATACCTCCCCGTAAAGTATAGCCTGTTGTCATTGTATCATATTACTGCAACTCTATGGCTCAAGAAAAATAAGCGTGTGCTTTGTGGCTGAGTTTGGTTGCATAACCTTGACAAATAAGTTATCAGCCGTATCGCCGCTGTACCTTCCTTTCTAACTAATATGTCCGCCCCCTCAGAGAAACCATCACCTGAGGGCACGAATCCATCCGGAGTTCCCAAAGCCATGGCCACACAAGATGCGGACACGATCAATGCTGCAAGTGACGTACCAGTAGCTGAAGATCTTCCGTCTCCCTCCATCTCCCTCCAAACGCTCCCGTAGTGACAAGCGTGAAGCCAGTGCCCTGGTGCCACGCAAACATGCCCCATTCTGACACTACAGTACTTGATTTTCACACAGCGGGTATGATTTTCACGCATCCCGGGAGGGCATGGAAGCGAGCTCAAATCACATGTGTATGAGCCGAAGTGAGATGCACCATCAGGAATCAAGCCAAGTGCACAACACATTGAATCTCAACCAGGTCCAGAACAATCAGATGCATGTGAATACTTATGGCCCTGCTATCACCCATTTGGTCGAGCAGGTCGCTGAAGCACGACATCGTGAGGCACTCGCCAACACAGAACACGTGGTTCAGACGATGGTGTCTGAGATGAGCCGCAGTTTAATGCCGAGGAAGAAGCAGCCAGCGCCTGGATGCATCAAATGATGAAGCTGGCTGAGAGCCCTGAGGGTCACAAAAGGGTTTTTGGTGGGAATGCCAGACAATCCAATGCAACCAAAGACCAACAGATCCAAGCATTGAAAGCCCACTATGAAAGACAGGATGAAAGTCGAAGAATGCAATTTTCCCAATTGGAACCCATCACCCAGCAGCAAAGCGAACAGATCAAGGCACAACAGCTCCAAACTGAGCCATGAACATGAGAATGAGCAAGCTCCTGAATACATTAAATCCAGCCCCCGCTCCGGTTGTCCAAACTGCAACTGCCGTGGTGCCGCCGGCTAGTGAGGTGGAGATTTCCGCTCCGTTGAGCTCCTTCGCATCAGCTAGCGCACCGAAACCCAATGTACCAAATGCTGATATGTGGTAAATGATTGGAATGGATGGGGGGCCATCGCCATTTGAGGCTGTAAACCCCAACTCAGATATAACGGGAACAAAATCTCCAACATATTCTTCTACCAGCCTTGTTGAATCAGAAAGGGGTAACGGTGATGACCCACCGGGTGATGATGATCCTAATGACAACGGGTCGAAAGGTGGTGACAAGGAAGAGCGCAAGAAAAAGGACACAGGTGGTAAAAGGCCCGTCCAAGGGTGCCGACGACCACCGGGAGGTGGGCCCGGGGATGGAAAGCGGAAATGAAGAAGCTGCAAGGGACGTGGGCCGGGAGGCCTATCGCCCTAGCTTTCGATACAGGGATGCTTATCCAGATGGGCGTGAAGCTCTTCGCCACGGACGAAGCCATCCTTTCGCCTGATTGGGTTTCCAACCTTGCCCTGATCAACGCGTACGACATGAGATCTGGTGAGTTTTTCTTCATCAGCAGAGCGTATGCGACCCATCGCAAGGTGTACCAACAGGTGCTCAAAGAGGCAAAGGAGTTCTTCGATCCGAACCTGGACCTGCTGAGCAAGATGGCCCTGTATACTACCAGGACGCCGAGCGCCTCTTCCACGGCAGATGCGCCATCAAGCAGAGGATCGTTTTTGGCAAGTTGTTCCCCTTCTCAGGCAAAGAAGATCTGGTTGTCGAAAGGAGCAGAGCTACGTACCCGGGAGGGTGAGCCTGCGGCTGGAGATCAAGTTGTCGAGGGCTACACCATCCAAAAGGTTGTTGCGATGACCAGAACTGATGCCTGCGGGTTTCTTCGCCGAGGGCGACATGGGAAAGGAGGCGGCAATATTGGGGAAAAGGATACGGTCGCTATGGATTTGACTTGAGAAGATGAAGGACATCTCAGTGGCCCAGATCCAAGAGTTCCCAAAGTGTCGATGCCCCCATCCAATCGGTCGTTATCTGATGGTCGGCGGTCACCTGAAGTGGCCACAATGCTTCAGACAAATTGAGCTGGTGACCGACGCCAATGTTGCGACCGAAGTAGCCCGCCGGGAGGCGACGGCCCGAACAAAAGGAGTGCCCTTCTCGATGGACAAGGTCATCTTCCACCATCCGAGGAGAGCACAGATGTCTCAAAAGGATTCAATAGGCACAAGAGAGGCTTTGGGAATCTGGTTGATCGGCTGCAACGTGATCCTTTCTTCCAGTTTAATACCGCAAACCAAGACTCGGCACCGGAGGCATTGAACTTATAAGGCTTGCCGGCTGCATTAGCCCCGTCATCAACCGGACGAAGTCCCAGATCTTGGGGGAAAAGCTCGAGATGGCCACCAAGTTGGTTTTTGTTCCGTCTGCCACTCGCGAAAAAGACGAGCCTCTCGATCTGCACTCGAAAGTCTTCGTGAGCCACTGTGGTGTTTTCTTGGACATCGGGCAGTTTGCGGTCTACGTCGCCAAGTTCATCAAGCCGAAGGGACGACCGCTTCCCCTGACCTATATACGGATGGAATGATCAAGACTTCGTTCCCGATGCAGACACCACCAATGAAGCTCCAGTGGACCATCTTTGCTTCAAAGCAGGCGCAGCATGAGAGCGAGACTGTTGGAGAGGACCGGGAGGTTCGCCTACCTCATGCTTCGGCATCGGTATGCCCGTCCACACCATGAACAGTTCGAGCCCAATTTGGGGAAGCCTGCCAGAGGTGGTCCATACGGCAAAGATCAAGGGGGCAAAGGCCAGCAGAAGGGCACAGGCAAAGGGAAAGGCCAGGAGAAAGGAAAGGGAAGCAAGGCAAAAGCCCACCGGGAGGTGTGACCTACTACGACTATGTGGGGCAGAGCGGGTGGAGCCAGGGCTACCAACTCACTTGGTATGGGATCCAGCAGCGTGGATAGTTTTGGCGCTGGGGTGCAATGGGTTTGAGTGATCAATGGCCTTGAAGTGATACAGTAAGAGCTGGCAATGTATAATACCCACATAGATGACTCATGGTGAGAGGTCAAGAAGGTGTCCGATAATGTGTTTCGTTGGGGCATTTCCAGCGGACCCCCGGACACCATGGTTTGGTGCAATACTGTCTTTTTTTGTTGTCAGGAAGACGGGATATAAACAACTCGGTGTCTAGAAGAAGTGTCCGAAAGTGTGTCTGTTCCATGGGGGCGTCTCTATTTGGAACATTTGCGGTTGAATTCCGGACGCCATGGTTTAGAGCAAGACTGTCTCTGGTGAATGTGGTGTCTGAGAGTGTCAATTTTTCTGGGGCATTTCCGGTCGAATTCATGACACGATGGTTGAGTGCAATATTATGGCCTTTGAAAGTATCACGAACAGAGTATGCCTCCAACCAGTTGCAACCCAGTTGTATCTTGTTGTTGGGATCAGCGGCTTTACAACATCTGGATCAAATCTGTCAGGTTGGATTTGTAGAGAAGTTCCCCTCTTCCCAGGTGCTTCACTGCGAAGGAAGTTTACTCCGGTGGTCATGTGCATGTGGGAACCACAGAGGTGTCATGGGTTTGGAGCACTCAATGGGTTTGAAGTGCTAACTACATTACGAGCTGTCAGTAGATTGCACCTATAAAGATGACTCACGGTGAGAGGTAAAGAGGGTGT
>Ga0126342_10009222_pt1 | contig 17685 bp, 15 predicted proteins | sample Cyp1metagenome_FD_92528 | JGI IMG/M metagenome (GOLD analysis project Ga0126342, IMG submission 92528) | Coral microbial communities from Lord Howe Island, Old Settlement Bay, Australia - Cyphastrea 1 metagenome | ecosystem: Host-associated > Invertebrates > Cnidaria > Coral ... | reverse complement strand
TTCCACTACACTTCACTACATTACACTACAGTACACTCCACTACACTACAACTACAACTACGACTACACAACTACACTCCACTACACGAAATTACACTACACTACACTACATTACACTACACTCCACTACACTACACCACGTTACACTACACTACAATACACTGAATGACACTGGACCACAGATAGATAGATAGGTAGATAGGTCGATAGGTCGATAGGTCGATAGGTAGATAGGTAGATAGGTAGATAGGTAATTAGATGAAAGAGAGAAAGAGAGAGATAAAAGCTAGATAGATAGATAGATAGATAGGTAGATAGGTCGATAGGTCGATAGGTAGATAGGTAGATAGGTAATTAGATGAAAGAGAGAAAGAGAGAGATAAAAGCTAGATAGATAGATAGATAGATAGATACATAGATACATAGATACATAGATACATAGATACATGGAAGATAGATAGGTAGGTAGATAGTCAGAGAAAGAGAGAGACAGAGAGGAGACCTCAAGCACCTTTCGGTCCATCAGTGGATTCGCTTTGCCATCCCTGATTCACAACAACCAACCTCTCTTATAGGTTTCCTATTTTTGAAACTTCCGCCACCGCCTTGTGCGGTACTACTGGTAAATATTAATAAATAATTATCAAAAACAATGATAAACCACGATAAACCATAAACTGTTTGGGCAATCGCTGGGCTATTTTCAAACAAGACCAACATTCCAGTTGTCCAATCCACGCACCGGGAGTGTCGAAGGACGCCATCGTGGCACCATCCAGTCCGACGCCTCGGATAGGGCGGATGTGGTAGCCATCTGGTATGGTCGACCAACAGAACTGGGTGGTCTAAAACATCTAAAACTACCCAAAACAAATGTGTTTGACCAGTGAAAATGAAGATTCATCAAGAGAACGAAACTCTGCTGTGAAAAATCGAGGAATTTGCGCCGGTTTATTGTGCTGGCATAGAATCAACAAACACGCGGGGACGACTGACCACAGTGGGTTTACTAACGTTGGAAAATCAATTACACTAGTTACCAGAAAAAATACTCTATTTTTTCTTGCAACAGGTCGAAGCGCGTCCAATTGATGTTGGGTCTTCAGGGGATATTCTGCGCCTTGGTCACATCTTGAAAAAGGTGCTACAGCAACACTTCGAACATGGGATTGACTCAAAATCCGCCAGCACCACTAAGATCTAAGTATATACTAAGTCAGAAATAATCTCATTTTGGGGAGAATCTCCCTTTCAAAGAATCATTTTCAGGAACGTTCTTGTTCTTGTGAGGTTTAAATTCAAATATCATCAATAACTCACTGTCGTGATTATATAGTCGCCGTTAAAAACTGGCACTGTGATTTGCAAACCGAGACTCGCGCCATTCAAAAGGTATCACATGAGTATCACCACCCAACATGGAATAACAACGGTCTCATGGAATTGGCATCATTAGCACTATGCCATCCATTTTTTGGGCACATACTTTATTGTGAACCCAAAAATTGAGAATTATCCGATTGTATCCCAGTGATTTTTCCTGGAAGATCTCATGTAGGTCTGAATTTGATGAAATTTGAAGGCCATAATATGCCTATCAACTCTTAGGTTCTGGCTGGCGAACAGCTCTGCAATCCTTGGAGGGGCAAGCCAATGGCTCTGGCGATGGGGATGAGAACATATTAATATTAATGGTTAATAATTGTTTCTGTAATGGGATGAGAACCAATGATAATCACGCGCCTTGTAGCAAGCAAACATGGGGAAACGTATGGAAAACTATATTTGTTTTTTCAGATGAAATATTGCAATGTAAGATGGGAAGAGACATCGCGAAATTGGGGATGAACCGTTTTAGCATGGTCCTGAGATAATCATCCGATGAATTTCAGCCACGCATCACATGAGAATGCCACTTGGGATGATCCCCAGTGGAGATATCCCATCCAACAAGTTTCATGGTATACCCCAGAATTGCCATTTGAATAGCTGATGATCATCCACGGAAATTGGAGGTGTACATAGATATACGGACCATTTTCAGACAAACCCATTTGTGGATAATTATCGATTTTTAATAATTAATCATTTTTAACACATACTTTTAAAGGTGTATGTCTTATCTAGAGACTAATGTGTTTACAAACTTCATGGTATATATTAAAGGCTTCAAGTTCTACCAAATAATTATCACCCAATACCGGTATCACTTGATATCAGGCTAATCAAGGTCGTCCAATGTCGCAACATTTCTGCCAAGCCGCTTCGCTTCGCATATGGCGCGGATGAACGCAGGCTCCTCCTGCAGGTTTGGACACGTGAAACATCTATGGCTCTCAGAAACGTGTTTTTCTATAGCTGGATTGTACCCATTTATATCAATATCCATGTAACTACTATAACCCAGGTTCTAGAACAAATATGTCGATAATATATCCATAAATATCCGTAACTTCAGCAAATTTAGGCCAATTATGAATAAAACAGGATGCCACCAAAAAAACATTAAAATCCAACCAACCCACAATCATGCTTCACCAAATACACATACCAAGGCGATGAGTTTGCGTGAATATCTTTTCCAAAAGTGGTTGCTATAATTGGCTATAATCTACCAAAATCTACCAATATACCCAAATAAGATGACGACTGGAACTAAAAGCCGTCTACAAACCTTCAGACAATCTGAGATGTCTCACAGATGCGTCACACCTCTCAATTCTCAACCTGAGAAAATGTCAGAACACCTTACTTGACTTGTCAATGTATTCTCCATGGGTCCAAAACCACAAACGTGTGCCTTGAGCTTCCCATCGGCCTGGGAAAAGCGGGAATCCATGATTGAAATGGAGGCAAAATGGAAGAAACTGTCGGACATTGGCATTCAAATCACCCATTTCCGCAGGTCCCAAATTGCATCATGTCGTATCCCGGTCGTTGGTTTGCATCCCAATATTCAATACTTGCTTCCTCATAAACTGTTAGATTGTCATATTGAGTATTACTGACTATGACCAAAGGGTGAACCCAAGTGGCTTAAAATCCGAACATTTTGCTGCGATTACTTCCCGGTTGCTGATTAAATTGCAGTGTATCATCATTTTGCCCCTTGCTGTTCATCTCCTGTCCAATCTCAGACAGGAACCGCCAAAACATCGGTTGTAGCCACTTAGTCAATAACAAATATACTCATTAGCGGCAAAAGATGTTTATGTATCAAAAAAATACTCCAGTGAGTTTCCCCAGTACATTCCTTTATGATTCGTCATCCAACATTCATTCAACATCCATCGTCGCTTACGCCAATCTCAAAGCAGCCCAAACCACTGGGTTCCGCCACGACCAGGCCATCATAAAGGGCACAGGCCAGCTCTTTTCCAGTCCAATTGACCTGTTTTTTTGGGAAACCGGTGGATTTCCCACTGGAAAATCCCATAGATTTTGGAATGTAAATATCCTGGGGGATGTGACAGTTTTGTCTTGCCTCATTCTATAACGATGTTTGCCTCAAAAAACGAAGGTTTTTGATCTCCCAATTTGAACATGAGGAACATGTTGTTAAGTTTTAAAGCGTTGGATTTGGATGCACTTTGCTTTAGTCTTTGCACAAGCCCTGGCGATTCTGCCCAAATCAAGGGGAAATGCTGCCATGAACTCTTGGTTCTTCCGCATGAAGGGACGAACGTGTGCTATTCAACTTGGTTGTTCATCATGCAAAGTAGGTTCTGGTTATATACCCTGTGGTCCTCTGGTCATTTAACAATTTTCTATCAAAGACATGGCCCATGTAGTGAGAAATTACTTACCGAACTTAAAATGGCCATTGTCAATGTCAATGTCAAATTTTCAGAGGGTATGTAAGTACGGAGTCTAGTTACAAGTCACTTGAACACCTGCCTCCTGAGTAGGAGAAACCACCAAGTTGAAATGTGGGAGTTTCCTACAAGCAACAGGTGCTTCCCCAAAAACGCTGAACTCTTGGGTGCCCAAAGACGTTGCTTGGAGCAAACTACTTTTTTTGATCACAACCATCATTTTGGTTTTGTGGCCCAAACGGATGGGATGGTCAAAACTAGTCTTACGTATTCTTACGTAAAGATGCTAGTCTTGCCCGCCTGTAGTTTTTGTGGCAATTTCCCACTTGTATCCATTGATGTCGATGCTTTTCCCCTCCAAAAAGTTGGATTCTTCCCAGCCAACGTGCGGATATCTTCACGTTTTGACAAGATAAACTACGAAGAAGCCGAGGCAACTGCTATTCGAAATGTATTTGTATACCGAATTTAGACCAAACCATTGTTTCCGAAGGAGGAGAAACTAATTGAAAAACTGTCCGTATTCCCAAAGATGTTGGGGGTCTAGTTTGGGGAGGTCTAGATCAGATACCTTTTCACTGGCAGTTTTGATCAAGATTCTTTGAAATTGAAAACTATTCTTTTAGCGTGCTCCACCGCAGCATAATAGTAGTCTGTTTGTCCTTTGGGTCGCTCATGAACACATTATGATGTATTTGTCTTTTAAAAATGATTTGAGTTATCAAAGTCAAAGTGTTGGACTCATGATTTTGTCGCTTGAGTCAAGCGGTTGCAGTGCTTTGACATGTTTTGTCGCCAGTGCTCCTTGTTCGCTGCACGTGATGCAACATTCAGGATCATTTCGAAATCCGCCGTGCGAAAGCTGTTTAAATTTGCTGTACCACTGAAACTAAACATGCAACCTGAAGGAAAAAACAAACATCGACCGTCGGAGCATCGCCAATTTTCCTACATGTGCTTCATTGCAGGTGCCATCATCAATAATATTCTTAATATCTGTTGATATCTGTTAATATAGCGATATATGATAGTGATATTAAGTTCCATAGTTCCATCAAGGCCATGTCGGCACCAGCTCAGTACGGCGATGGCACGACTCAGAACTCATCCGATTGGATAGCCTCCCTGAGGGGGTGCAACTTGCCTGGCTCCTGGATCCCCAGGGATACCTGGAAGATATCATTGAGATAGATAGATAGATAGATAGATAGATCGATCGATAGATCGATAGATAGATAGATAGATCGATAGATCGATAGATCGATAGATCGATAGATCGATAGATCGATAGATCGATAGGTAGATAGGTAGATAGGTAGATAGGTAGATAGGTAGGTAGATATAATGGAGTACATCAGAAAGGGGGTGAATTTGGATCATCAAGTTCATCACGTAAATGGATGTTGAGCGTACGCATTTATTTCAAGTAATATGTGACATGATTGGAAAATGCTGATTTGTCATCATCATGAACGGATTTAGCAACCTAACCATCATTCATGAGCATCTCATTCCATCAACATTCTTGACTCAATTCTTGACATTTCATGCTGAGCGAAGAATCTGGCACGCCCAGCAATAAACCAGAAGCAGGTTCATTACTCCCACCCCAGAGGTGTTTGGCATTGTGGTTATCACGTTAATTTCCACTTTTTCACCATCACGGTCGGACCCGTGGCCCCATTGCATGTCCGCTCCATAAATCACAGGCCCCTGGCACTGTCGTACGGGAAAGGCACGCATTGGCGCACTCATAGGTGCCATGGCAGGGCAATAGGTACCGTACCTCAGCACAAGCTGTCCGTGAACACTGATTTGGTAGCAAGATCTAGCTTCTTTCCGAAGGCTAGCCAATTTGGAACACATATACACTTAATATACAAATACAATTACAGTAAGCCTAATACCCAAGCATCCTGGTATTAAACCTGAACGATCCTAAAGGGTCTAAAGCCACACAATCAATTTGTTCGGTGGACCAGCTGAAATCCGGTGCTCTGAGGATGTGTGGCGCAACAGCTGAAGGAGGTGAGGGGGCATGAGTGGACATGTAGGGCAGTAGTGGACAGATTCAGTCTTTTGAATGTACTTCGTACATTATAGGTTGCTACGCTGCAGAGATCTTGGGGATCGTTGCTACGTGACATGATTCTACGCTGCTGATGGGGTGGGGCGGGGGGGGGCATGTTAACGTTCCTTCTACTTCGCACACTATATGTTGCCACGCTGCAGAGATCTCTGGGATCGTTGCTGCGTGACATGATTCTACGCTGCATGCTGATGGGGTGCGGTGGGGTCAGGTGGGGTGGACATACTCGCCTTCAGCAAAAAACCATCTCGACGCTAAAACGCCTGGTCTGCAAGGGGGAGAAAAAGTGTCCGATAGAAAGTGCCAAAAACCTTCTCACGAAACGCGAATTTGGCCAACTTTTCGCGCGAAAATTTGGCAAAATTTTGCTCATAGAAGTGTGCGTTTCGCTGTAGCGAAAAGGACATTTTTTTTAAAAACGTGCGTTTTACGAGCACGGTTCCCGGTCCGCCGGGAAGTTTATGCACTGAACATCATCATTTTAAGTAGGCAAATCAACTAATATCAACTATACATGGCAATTTCAATAGCCAACTGCTAGTTTACTGGATGTAAGGACATTTTGGGATAAGTATCCGTTGCTGACCATCAACATCCATCAACATTTGGTCCATTGGTGAAGTCAACTGAGGTGAGGAGTAGATTCCCCTAGTGCTGGATTAACCGGTTGTCTCTTAAAAATCCAAAGAGTTCCTATCTTAAAAAAAAACCATTAATTGTTCATTATTTCATACATCCCAAGTTAAATATGTGTAAATATATATATATGGTTATATACAATTATATATTACATATAATATGATATATATATATATATATATATATATATATATATCACCATTAATCTAACTGATATATCTTCTGGCAAAAAAACATCACAGGTTCATTGTATATCAATCACTATCAATCACCATGAATCACTATACTGGTTAGTTCATCATTTCCGTTAATCACTATTGATGTGGTGTTTACCCACAAAGAAAACCACTATCAATCACAGATAAGAAAATACTCTGGATTCAACGGACCGAAAGATCGAAAGCCTTGGGCATTACTCCAGGCGCATCCTGGCGGGAGTAGTATGGGATGGCTTTATCGTGGGATTGGGGGGTACAGTAACCATGAAAATTCATGGCGTTTATGGTGTTCAATTGGCATGTCATCTGATTCTCATGGAATTTCATGGGATTTTCATGGGATTTTCTTGAGAATTCGGACACGTCAAGACCTACAACACATCTAAAAAATGGGGATTCTCATGGACCCAGTTACTGGGTTCCACTGGTGAATCCACCTGGATCTTATGGGACTCCAACATGGTGATATTTCACAGCAACTAACCCAACTCTCGGGTTAGTCCATGGATGATCATCGCCAACTTATAGGAAAATCACCGATTTTTCCCTGGCGGTGTTACCATACATTAGCGTATGATATATGGAGATTTCCTAAAGCTTTGGGAGTGCCCAAAGTTATCATCCATTTTTTGTTGGGAATTTTCCATGAAATAGACCATCCAGCGATAAAGGGGTCCCATTGATGAAAATCCGGTTGGAGAATATTATTTGGATATTCCGAATATATATGTATATATGTATACATATATATATAATTATATATATAATTATATATATAATTATATATATAATTATATAATTATATATATAACTATATATGTATATATAGTAATGTATAATTATATATACCAATTATCTTTGAATTTACTACATTCACACAGAATAAGTATAAAATGCGGTAAATCCAGAGAAGATAACTTCCCATTCTCGGGATATTCCACAGCCCATGTTTGGTAAAAACTCGCTGCGGAAAACTGCGTGGGGCTTACCACATGGCTTGGTGATGGGCACCGGCACCCATGACTTCAGTCTTGCAGATGTTGAAGCTTCAGCCCAGATGTAGCGGCTCAAAAAAAACATGGAATATTCTGGGGATGTAATTAGTAATATAATATATCATGAATCAGAATGGGAATCTATAGGGACACAATGAAAAATATGGATTTATGTACCATGTAAACATCTAATGGGAACAGGAACTGAAATGACTGACAGTTGAAAGATTTACCCGATTATTCACCTCATCCACGCTGGGATAAACCACTTCCTGGTCGAAGGAATCTCACCGCAGAATGCGGAGCTTGCCCCGCATGGGCTGCCTATCTGATAGTCAATAAAAAAACATCATTGTGGTCCCCATTTGGAATATCTGTATAAACCATTATGTATCTGGTCCACATTTTTCATATTATATATATATATAGATATAAATGGAACATTCATGCCTAACTGTCTAAACCATGTTGGCCCCGATTTGGGGACGTCGCGACATGAGGTCGTTCTAATATCTTCAGATTGGGGTCAAACTATATAACAGTTTTCATCAATTTGCCATTTAAAAAAAAAAACACTACTCCCACAACATAGTTACATGCCCGTTTATTCCATTATCTTATTCCATTATCCGTCCATATTGTTTACACTATATCCCATCTGTACATTTCAAGTTGTTACTACGCACTACATACCATGCATTATCCCATGATATTGTTCAATGATTAATCCATTCACCCTCCGGTGTCATCAAACATAAACATGGTTTGCTGGAAAATCCCCCATTCATGCATATGGATGATTTTCCCAGCTAAAGACCTCCATTTAGTTCAGGCATTTTCCAGCCAAATACGTTTGATTACCAGATGGTATATCGGTATATTACATTTAAACTCAATTAAATCACTCTAAAATCCTATTAATATCAATTAATATCCAATTAAATCCCATCAAATCCAATTAAATCCCATAAATCCCAGCATGTTTCCAAGTAGATTTTTCCCCGTTTTGTATCCATCACCATCCATCAGCCGCATGGCCTCGTCGTTGATCTTGTCTTTTCTCCTCCTGGTGTGACCCATGGATCGCAGTTTGGCGGATCGATCATGACCAACTGTTGCTATGGATAATGGTGATTTATGGTGATTAATGGTGATTAATGGTGATTAATTTAATATGATGGTTTAACCGTTTAACCAGCAAACGGGATTATTTATGGTGAAAAAAATTGTGATTCATGATGGTGATTCATGGAATAGCTAACAAACAAGTATAGTGATACACCTTTGGTTATTTCTTACATAGCTATGGGAGCCATGTGGCGCGCGGCTCTTCCTTGGCCCTCTTGGCAGCTGCCGCCATGCTGAACGGTGCTGCTGCTCCATACCCTCCGCGGCTGCTCCACTCGTCTTGCCGATGGAAAACCGAAGGTAGCCCCGAACCAGCTCCGCAGCGTGCGGAAGGGGTGCGTCCATGGCCGATTTTGGGATGATCGGTGTGTAGTTTTGAACCTTCTGAACAGAGAACATATTTCTATCGGCCACTGTGATCTAGAAGCAACAATTCATCAAGCGACAGAAAAAAACAGCTAAGTTGATGAGTAGGCGTACATCTTTTTTTTTGGATTGAGCATGGCCCAGAATGGCCCATAGAAATAGATATACAATCATTTCTTTCCGAACTTACAACTAGTGATTTTCCAGTTCGCTACGTTACATTACCAGAAAGTAAATAGGATTATGCTTGGATGTGATGACCAACTATTGGACAATTAGAAACAAATGTGGGAAAACTAGCCATCATTGTGGGTGAACTCGGGAACTTTTTTTTTTGGAAAAAATCAACCATGAACAAAATATCCTTACTGATTGGTATGAAATAGGAGCTATACTACCTGGATTATTGGAAATTATGAACTAAGCCATATGAATGGGAAACCTATCAACCAACTAGTATTTCATTTGGTGGGATAAGGGTATTTTTAGTGGATCAAACAGAACTATGATTGGATATGACGACCAACTATCTGATATTGCAATCATAGTGGGCAAGGGACATCTAACCAACATTCCTTGGGAATTTATCTGGGGAAATCATGGGAGTTCACTGGCAGATTTTGGGGATACAAACCATATAGGATTAAGATTGTCGTCTATATCTGGTTGGTGGTATACCTACCCCTCTGAAAAATATGAGTTCGTCAGTTGGGATTATGAAATTCCCAATATATGGAAAAATAGGAAAATAGAAAATGTTCCAAACCACCAACCAGATATGGTCTATCATGGATAATGGGAAATTCATCTAATCTATAGGTTGGGAGATACCCTTTGGTAATTTAACGTAGCTATGCGAAAACACCATTTGTAGACAATGTTCTTAGAGAAACCACGGATTTCCATACCTACGTTAGTTTATTGAAGGATACATGATGATTCGATGATACATGTGATACCAGTGGGTGTAATGACCAATAATGGGAAAATGTAAAGATATTTTGGGATATAATGGGACTAATGGGGTGAACTGGGTGGTTTCGGATATGATATGAGGGAAGCTCATTTATAAATGGGAATACATTTCAAACTGTAATGAGACTTATACTCGACCTCATGAGCTCCCAAATCTCTTTGAAATGCGTGGGGATTTCGGTCAAGCCATCCACAATTGGAGGTGCCAATGGGACGTTTACTATGTTTTACAGGTTTACCCCAAATGGCCAGATTTAATGTGGGTAAAACAATGATAAACCACCCATGTGCTGATGGGTGATACCCTGTTATGTCACGAAATGACTTTCGGGGCCCGATTTCCCGACACCTATTATTTTTGTTTTCACTTGAGTGATGGCATTTTGGTTGTTTCACGTTGATCGCATACCTCACAATCCCCAAATCTACAAATACCAACTGTCCATGTAACCATACCCCGTTGCTAATATGTAGAGTTCTCACTTCTAGATGGTTACCTACAGAATTGAACACCCACATACTCCACATACTCTACGACCATTCCAGTGACATCGCGAACGGGTTTGGTCGTTATAGTTTAGACACATGGCACCAGAGTTCATCAGCCCTACGTAGATCCGTTGTCACCATTGTATTGGCCTTACCATGCAAACCGGAGATGATTGGTGTACTTTCGTTTACCCAAGTTTATCCTCATGTATTCCAATCATTTCCAAAATGTATCACCATGATATCCCATAGACACCCAATAGATGGCATCATCCATCCCATTCGTGTCATTTAAAGAGAGATAAAATTACCCAGTCATCGCTATACACCCATTTATGTCCCCATTTATAGATGATTTTGTCACCATCATATACAAATATAAACCTATATATTTAGAGCAACTAGATCACATAGAATTTCGCAGAAATCAGTAGGTGTTCTATGAATTTCCCCAGATATAGCCATCCCAAGATAAAGAGCGAAAAGTATTTACTCCAGGTATTGTCGAAAACAAATATCATCCTTAACTGATAAAGTTATAACTGATTAATATCATCCATTTATCCATCACATAGATCGAACAGTCTTCATCATCTTTATCCAGATGGTTATGGATGATAAAGATAGAATTGTTGGTGGTTTCAACCCCTCTGAAAAATATGAGTCAGTTGGGATGATTCTTCGCAACTGAATGGAAAGGCATAATCCATTCATGTTCCAGTCACCACCAACCAGCCATTAAACTTATCCAGCTTTTTCAGGTGGTTTAACTTTCCAGCAAGATTTTTGGTATGTCCAGGCCCACTTTATAAAATCCACCGTTGGGACGAAAAATCCAACCGTTGATGACGGGATCCGCCTTTTCTTTCGCTTGGGCGGTTCCCCATCCTGCAGGAGAAAACACGGTTGGAGATTGGGGGGAAAATCCAGTTGTGTTTGTTGGTTGACTCCATGAATACTATAGCTAGAAGATGTTAGAAGTACAATAAAGATCAATAAACCATAGATGTTGAAATTGTGTTCAACAACTTGGCTATGGTTTGGGGCCCCCACTTTGTTCGCACCAAAACAGGGCAACGTTGAGGTTGACACCATGATGTTTACCAGTACTTGGGGGGTATACTGGGATTTCACCAAGAACATGAAAAATGTTATTTGATGGGAGTTGCTTGGGGTAGCTAGGTTCCAATGAAACTCACCAGTTTAAGTGAGACATCATGAGCTAGCAGCTATAGATGATACAATGTGGTTGTTAAAGCAAACATAAAAAGATACCCAGCTACCCGTAGTCGATTAAGTGGGAAATGATGAACCGTAGTCCACAATGGAACCATCCGCTGAGACCCTGCCCTAGTGTTGGGTTTTTATTGCGAGGAAACCCTGATCCATCTACAACCACCAACCGAAAATAGAAATTGAGCCATGAAAATGGCCATAGAAATAGTTGATTTACCCATTAAAAATGGTGATTTCCATAGTTATGTAAACGTTTACCAGGTGGTTTTCCATAGCTATGTTAGTTTACCAGAGGGTAATCAACAGCTGCGTTTTTGCACGGCAACCATTTGGGCAGACCGCTACTGAGAGAGCTTCGCCAAGAAATATCCCGCAAACGAAAACATGGTGCAAGGCATCATTGGATCTGTTCATGCCCAGAAATCTGCGGGTATTAAAGACATTTGGGGCTGGTGGGATTGCAAACAAAAAAGGGACAAATAAATCTGCAAATTTCACAATTTAGATCTTGTTATATCTGCGTGCCGAAGTCTCAGGCCAATCTTAGATGCCAGCGCATGCCCACTAATTTTGTATATAATAGCCGGTTTCATTTGTCTGGATAAATGTCAGTAACAAATTAAACTAGTCTGGTCCATTTTGGGAGAGCACCTGGGAAAAACATCATAGTCCCAATTGGTGGTATGCCTACCCCTCTGAAAAATATGAGTTCGTCAGATTGGATCATCATCCCAACTATTGGGGAAAAGAAAATTCATGTTCTAAACCACCAACCAGATGATTATTTACCATTATATAACCATTATAATTACCATATTACCATTATAAGCCATTATATAACCATTATTACCATACTACCATGATTATTTACATCAATAACTCACCCGTTCTTACCTGCCATTAGACAGTTGAATCCGTTTCATCGCCATCTGCTGCTTCCATGGCGTTGTTGTTGATCTACTTCCTTTTCAGGCTGATTAAATCCCAATGTTTTCCATGCTGTAAATTCACAAATACCACAGGTCGATCTAGTATCTCCCAACTCACAATTCAAGTCAAGATTCTCAGGAAAAAAATCACGTTTTCTTCGGAACATCAATAATCTTGGAATGCTACATGTTTTCTTGTCAAAAACAACAGTTGGGTGTGTCCGAAAAAAATACGACAATTTAAAACGCCCAAATTGACCACAATTTCACAGGGAAAATTGTGATTGACCTTGCTGGATTTCGGGGTGTTCAACCATCATTTTCAGGTATCGAACCCATATTTTGATGTTTTAAACAACTATATGTTGATTCATAATATACAGTACATATAGCCGTGTTAAACCCTATTATCACCAAAACCGTTTTTGCTGGTTTAAAACGTTCTCAAACGATTTCTTCTTTTCTAACGTTCATCATTTTCCCCGGTCAATCCATGGTTTTCTCCGCGGTTTTAGAACACTTCACAGACCTCAGCCTGCGCCTGTGGTGAGGCAGTGGACCTGCGGCGGAGGACTGGAAGATTGTTTTTGGGAGGTGAAACAGACATTGTCATATGGAAGATATATGGGATGGGAATATATGGGAAATATGGGGATATATGTGGGTTATACTTATAAAATATTGTCTATATATATAATGGGGGTTCATTAATATAATTATGGGCTAATATCCATATTAATTGGCTTTATAACAAGGGACACATATCATGTTATAAAGCCATAATCATATGTTATGATATAATATGGGACACATATCATAATGAGATATAACATCATATACGGGTAAGAAACGTTATATTACCAATATATTTTCCCGTTATATCAACCATTGGCACTCCGGTGAGTTGGCCGATCGGTTCAGCCATGGTGAGTTCAACCATCCGATCGGCTTCAGGCAACATGGAGGGGCGTTTGCTCCGTCTGGGCCAGACACTCTTGGGGGGCAACCGGCCATGGTAAAAGTGACCTGGGTGGTGATTTCAATGGTTAACAATGGTGATTTAATGATCATAATCATAGTTTTTTGGTGATTCATGATGATTAATGATGATCTGGTTGGTGGTATACCTACCCCTCTGAAAAACGATGGAGTTCGTCAATGGGAAGGATGACATCCCATACATTATGGAAAATAAAATTGATATTCCAAACCACCAATCAGTGATCCATTTTCCCCACCTTTTTCGTGGCTGTACATTTACCTAAAAAAAAGGCTGGAAGAACTCAATTTTAGCCGTCGTCGAGTGGGGGATTTCTGCTGATATCTCTTTGGGCTGGAGTCAGGCCTTCACCATTAGCTTTCCGTATCACCTGCGGTCCGATCATCCCCGGGCACCAGTATGTGGCCAAAACACACAACAAAAAACATGGGTTTTACAATGGTTTTACGGCATTGATTTACAAATACTGGAGCTTGTACATATCTATATTATTAGTTTTAAGAAGAATATGTATGGAATGTTCATGTAAATACTTTTGTTAGATATTATATATATATATGTATATAGATATATATGCGCATCTATACAAATTCTATTTCTTTCCATGCGGTGCTCAGGGACTGACTCGCCGTCGCTTTGTACGGCATGGAGTCACTTCAGTCGCTTGAGTCAGTTGAGTCACTTGAGCAACTGAGGCTCCTGGATTTGTACGGCAGACTTTGGCCAACAACTGTGCATCTGGCAAAATAAGGTGGAGATTTTGAAGATTCACATTCCTTGGATTTGCAAAAAAAAGTCCAAAAAAAGTAAAACATAGCCCAAGTCAAACGGATTCCCGGAATGGTGGATTAACTGTTGTGAAAATAGATGAAAATTACCCTCAACAAACCCAGGGTTCAATTCACGAGCGATGCGTTTGTGAGTCTCCCACGCAGAATCATTGCCCTGGGCGATCAAACGGCAGCGTTCTTCTCCGCCTACAGTAGAGCCCATCAGCGTGACTGTGTCTTCTTCGCAAAGAAGCTCTAATTGAAAAACTAAATCTCTATCACGTGTTGTGTCACCAACTTTGGTACCGGGATGTTCTCCCCCATGGAACTCCGCACGCCAACATGCCCAAAAAGTCACACCAACTTTTCTCCTGGCTCCGGCAATGGAATGTTGCATTGTCCACATCCATTTGCTCCGATGACCATAACCAGCAGCAGGCAGCCGTCGTACTACAGTGCTTCTCCGCAGTGATGGCAGTGTTGTTGCCATCGGATGTAATTCATCGGGACAATGCAACATCCCTGCTTTGGATGAGGGGACAACTGCACAGCCATCACTGCGCAGAAGCACTGTATGACCAAAGCCTGCAGAAACCATTGATCGAATCAAGGCTAATTTGATTTCAGAGTACCGTCATGGTGATCAGCATACAGCAATGTAGTGTCGTACGAATGACCCTTGGCTCCCCGAAATTGAATGGTCTACAGAAAATAGATGAACAAACGGAATGTGCTTGTGCCATTGACTTTACAACCACACTGATGTCATAGTGTTGTACATTTGCTGACTAAAACCACCAGCTTCCCATCATTTGAGCCGAATTGTTTGGTCCTCCAAAAAAACACCCGAAAATTCTGCTGAAATCAACGGATTGGTTCAAATCAATGGATTGGTTTTCTTTGGAAATTTTACAGGAAACCATAGTTTTTACCATTAAATATGGGGTTTTCCTGTAAATTTTCCCGTAAACCAATCCATTGATCAAAAATTCAAGCTTATTCTTGCGACTTTTGTCAGCTGGATTTCCGATGCTGCTGACGGTCAAACCGTTTGACTATAGAGGTCCCACGGTGATAGCTTTCCCTACTATGAGTTAGTTCATGATTCAGAATCCCGAATGGCCCAGTATAATTCCCTATAATATCTAATTTAAGGCAATTTTAATACCTCAAATGATTGCAATGGCCTTGCAAAACAAAAACAAATTGTATAGTTTTTAACAACCCTAGTTGCTATAGCTAAAATTATGGTGCCACTGAAAAATATTCTTGAAGTCTGAGGTAGGATGACATGTACAATATCACTCTAGATATTTTTTTTGCAAAATCCTGATTTTTGCTTGAAAAACACTCTAGTTATATTAGATGTTGTATTTTCGCCATGTTCAAAAAAAATCCTAGGTATCCTGGCACCTTTTATAAGGAAATGCCAACATACGGCCGGTGCAAACGAAACGTGTTACTGGCGAAATCGGCACACCTCGGCGACAGGGGTTTTTTCCTTCCGTTGCGAAAGTCGCTGGTTTAGATTAGATATCCATGTTAGTTTAATTGGGATTCTAATCATAATATTAATTAACCAAAATATTCTTAATATCCATGATAAATATCCATATTAGTTTAATATCCATATTTAATATACAAATCATCATTTCTTATGGTTCATATTCTAGATACCTTTCTATCGAACACAAAAAAAGAGTTGGTTAGTCTATGTCCAAAGTCGTGGTTGGATTTTAAAAAAATGCAACCCACAAACATATACATATTACATAGCCCCTCAAAACGGCTATGTAAGCCGATGTCATAAAACATCACTCTTTCTGTAGCCCATGTTGCGACAAATCCATGTCGATGTTGTCAATTTTAGGATGATCAACCTGAATCAACCTCCAGACATCTGGATGAATTGGCTTTGCAACGTCCTCCCGTCATCTGCCCCACTGCTTGGTAAAGATCAAGGCTTTTTCCCTCCATCATGCTAGAGATTCAGAAGATCCAGAATTCATTCATCTGTCATGCGCTGCATACTTGGAGATGGTCTATTGAGAGTCTATTGAAAGTCTATTGTTGGGTTTACTATCTGGGTACATGGGTTTACCATGGTTTACCAAGATTGGCGATGGATCAATCAGTACATTTTGAGAGCAAAGCCACTCCCCACAGCATTTTGGAATCGCCAGTGGCGAGAGCCACTCCCCACGGAGCCGCCCGCCTCGGAGCCGCCTGCCACGTGGATTTTGGGTCGTTTCGTTTTATCCCAGAGATTCCCAGAGTGATTTAAGGTGACGAAACGACCCACATGGAATGGTGGCGAATCGCTGTGCTAAAAAGAAATTGGTTTCACCGTTTCAATCGTGGTTCATTGCGATGTAAACCCTGCTCCTTGACTGGACTTTACCATCAATTCTTGTTCATTCTATTGTTTGCTTTGTGATTCGACCATCAAACACACGTTTAAATTTCATCAACTCAAAATTAGGAATTGACCAAACTACAACTATCAGAGAATGAATCTCCACGAACTACAATTATCAAACATGTGGATTTGAACAACAATAGTGAAGTGGGGTTCTTGTTAACCAATAAAACATATTTTGTCTTGGGACAAGCTACAAATTACCAGTATTGCACGATGAGTTTGAGTGTTTCCGGTAAATCTTACCGTCAGACCAACTCTGAGATTGAAGATTTGAAGGAACAAGGCAACTTAAGTTGATGTTTCCAGATGAAAAGAAATAACAAAACTACGAAATCAAACTCTTTGAAACTAGGATGGTTGCTGACTCCGTTGGGCGCCAAAAAGAAACAGGGCCTCGTCTCGATGTTTGGTAACCATACCACCTATAAAAATGGTGATGACTGGGGGATGGTGCAAATGGCATTGTTTTACCAGAATAAAACAAAACGGTTTTCATCCAGTTCATCCCACTAAAATTGATAATAGTAGATTTTAAGACCCACCCCCATATGAAGGTTTCCATAAATGGGGGTGCCCCCAGTCATCATCCATATCATCCATATCATCCATATCAT
>Ga0126342_10009221_pt1 | contig 17686 bp, 11 predicted proteins | sample Cyp1metagenome_FD_92528 | JGI IMG/M metagenome (GOLD analysis project Ga0126342, IMG submission 92528) | Coral microbial communities from Lord Howe Island, Old Settlement Bay, Australia - Cyphastrea 1 metagenome | ecosystem: Host-associated > Invertebrates > Cnidaria > Coral ... | reverse complement strand
AAATCCTCCAAAATCTTGAAAACATCAAAAAGTGCTCGCCAACAATAATTATCGCCGGCTGGCTGAAAAGGCAATTCTTTGTGAAACAGCAGAAATTTTGCATACTTTGGAGTTCGCAGGTATGTTAAATAGATCCAATTTTATCCAATTTTCAGAAAATGGGGTTAGGAAGAGAGTCTTGCGATTCGATCTACAACACGTCTTTGCCACACCGCGATTATTTACCGAAATCCATCAAATTGCATAGAAACAAGAACACAAATCAGACCCAGTTTTTTTTCATTCATTATATAGAAAAATATGAAACACGAATACATCTCATGTTTGTTTCCACCTCATATCACCAGAGGTATCATGGCCGTCCTAAGGTAAACAGTTGGAAGACCGCGACGACCTGGGCGAACTTGCCGCCTTTGGTAGTCTGGTCTTGGGCATTGACGAGGGCGATGGACGCTGGGCGGGGTGACGCATTGTTGACTTGGTTGGCTCTTCAGGTTGATTAAGGTGATAGAACATGATAGAACTATACTTATTGGGGGTTCTAAACCACAAACTTCACTGGGGGGTCTCACTTTGTGAGGGGATTTAAGATGCCAAACTAGTCAATGATAGATATGGTAAGGGAAACCATTTCCCCAATGGGTCTTAGAGGGAAGCCTACAATGTGAGGCCCCCCAGTTATAAGTTGGTGTAGATTCGCCCCAGTAACTAGTTCGTTATAAGTACCATAAACCATAGTGAAATTGGAGTTATGTTCACCAACTGAACGCTATCTTGGGGGCCTCACTAATTGTACCATTTGTAGATAAATTCAGGAAAAACCAGTGATTCCATCGCCAGGAGCTGGCTGATGAAATCCATATGATCATATCCCATGAAGGGCACCACCCATCACGTTTCTTTTAACCAACATTTCACTGGGGGCACCACCATAAAAAAGGGTATCACAGCTGATCCCAAAAATTCTATGGTCATATCTGATCATATCCCTTTCACCATCATTTCATCATCATTTCACCATCATTTCACCATCATTTCACCATCAGTTCACCATCATTTCACCATCAGTTCACCATCATTTCACCATCATTTCACCATCATTTCACCATGAAATCATGGCATTCCCCCGAGGATGGCTGCGCGCGCAGAACCCTTCCGGCGAGATCCGTTTTCTGCCCATGGAGATCCAGGGCGTCACGGTGCTCTCGCGGACCGGGGCCGAACGCCAGCGGGAGGCGCCAACGGGAAACGGAGGTCCGGGTGGGGAGAACGGAGGACCTGGGGAGTTCGCTATGGAAAATGGATGAACATGGATGAACATGGTCTATCTATAGATGATTTAGATTGATTTAGCTATCAAACAATAGTGATGATTCATTATGTTACATGTCCAGAATTTAAGTAGCCTGTAGTACTGACAGTTGTTTGGTATGGATATATGGTGTGTAGGCCAGGTCATTCAGTTAATTGGAGGATCGAGCTGCCTTCGGGGCAAAAAGAAGTGGTGACAAGAGGACCCTGAAACCAGTTATTACTCAAACATAAGGTACCAACGGACCCACTATAGGTGTTTCAAAATCATGCAAAATCAATAAGTTTTGCTGAAAAGTACGGTAACAATGGACCTACTACAGGATGTGTCTAGTATAACCATCTCAAAAAGACTTCAATGCAAGTCAACAATTTTGAGCCATGCCAAAATTGATTCAGGTGCGTAATTTATTGTTGCAAAAATACACATACTAGGCAAATTTATCCGACATGAATGGAAAATGAGCAGGTGCAGCGATATGGCGGATTTATCATTCGATTCACAGCTCATTGAATGAAGCTCTTTCCAGTGAACATGTTGAATATATCACCATGTTCTATCCAACATGTTCCGAAAAATAAATGAATAAAACAAACATATACACTTCAATGATAATAAAAATAATAATCAATAATAATAATTAATAATAATAATGATAATAATAATATAATATATATATATATATATATATATAATATTATAAATAATATAATAAATATATATAATATAATATATATATATATATAATATAATATATATATATATATATATATATGAGTCATATATTACAGAGATATACATTTTATAATATTACATAATCATATAATATGACACGTAAATCTACAGTTTAAACTAATTTTTCAAGAACAACGCCACGGCAAAATCCAGGCTCTCCAGGAGCGGCGTCGCCGCAAAGAGGAGGCCGAACAGCACCAGAGAGATCTGGAGGCGGCTCCGTTGAGTAAAGCCACAAAACTATGCAGAAAAGTTGATCAAGTCATGGTGTTACCCTCTGGTTATGACTAACATGGCCATGGTATAGATGGCCCATAGAAATAGATGGTTTACCTATTAAAATTGGTGATTTTCCATGGCTATGTTAGTCATAACCAGATGGTATATGATTTTAAAAGGAGGACTTTATCAACTTGTATCTCTTAAAAGGGGGGATTGCTATTAGTTGCTATGGTTTTGTTTGCCATAAATATGGCAGTCCAGCTAGTCGCACTGCGACTAAAGAAATATGCGGTTTGCTTGCAGATTCTGTTGAACACAGCTTGCACTTTTGCTATAAATTAGGATCGTTACTAACTCGCCATTTTTTCGTTCACAGTATTGAAGATTCCATGGTTCTCGACAGATGGGAAAAGCGATGCCACCTGCACGTTTTGCAATCGCACACGCAAACCCATGCATTTCCCTCACCCCATCCATTAATGACAATTTTCTAGACTCTTTTTATAGTTTGTTGAACAATGCAACCCACAAGGCTGCAAAGAGTATCAACAAGTGAAGGGACTATGAACAAGACTCAGAACAAAAGTGTGATATGATCAGCGGAAAAGGCAAATCAGATTCAAAGCACGTTGGAGATATTATCCATGAACACAGATGAACACAGAGTTGTCATCTACGCAGATAGGGACACTCACCAAAATGATGAACGAACATGGCCCACGAACAGCGTGGCGTATCCTCATGATTGGGACCTGATAAGGAGCAATGATACGCATGTTGCTCAACATCACGCACAGATTTGCTTCCAGTCGCCCTGGATGAAGCTTCTCGTTTTCTGAACGAACTTTGAACGTCAAGCTCCTATTCCGAACAGCATTGAAGCAACCACAGAGATCCGCAAAAAAGCGCCGCAAAGGATCATCACTTCTAGATCCTTCCGATAGGGTGATGATAGTATGGTGATAATGATCTGATAGTGTGATGATGATCATCACTGGTTGGTGGTTTGGAACATGTTTTATTTTTCCATATATTGGGAAGAATCATCCCAACTGACGAACTTATATTTTTCAGAGGGGTTGAAATCACCAACCAGATCAGAATGTGGGATAATTCTTGTCAATCCCCAAAACCATGTTCCTTCATAAAAAAATGGTAGTGTCAACCCCATCCCCCAAATTCTGTTTGACACATGATTATGATAATGGGACGTCCCATGATGGTAAATTTCTCCCTGATTCCCCTATCACCAACTATCATAATTAGGATAATTTGATATCAGCTGCAATCCCAATCATAATTTGCAATCCCAACCATTGATATGATAATTATCCTATGATGTTTTTTTTTCCCCCCCCGATATCCTAGGATATGATAATAATAATCCCAATAATATCATATAATCTCCCATTTGATATAGGATTATCAAAGTATCAGAGGATTAATATAACATCTCCTAATCTCAATATGATTCTCATATAACTGGTAGTTCCCAAAAAAAAAGAATAATCCCTATAACCCCAACAACATTCAACTTTCCATTTACCATAGGAGTTATATATATATATAAAACTCCTAATCCCAATATTAAAAAAATAAGTATATCAATATCATATAATCCCAATATTACCATCTGGTTATTTAACATAGCCATGGAAAATCACCATTTTTAATAGATAAACCATCTATAAATGGGTCATTTTCCATGGCTATGTTAAATAACCAGAGGGTAATCCCAATACTAATATTAATATTATATATCGATATGTCTTCCCAATCCCACCCAAGCAGCGCAGGCCTGGCAGCGTCGCGCCGCCGATGCGGAGCGGCTGCACCAGGAGCGCAAACGCTCCGCGCAGGCGCTGGATTTTGAGTGCAAAATGGAGATGTGAAAATGGGAAAATCTAGGGAAAATATGGAGGTGATTTAAATGGACATAATAATAATGATAATGATAATAATAATAATAATGATAGTGATGATAATGATATATAATATAATACATGTGTGTGTTTTTGCGAACTTATGGGAACATCATTGAAATGCATGGATTTGTTGATAGCAAAAGGGCCCCTGCACCCTGTGGTAATCGCGTGCAGTTTGCGGAAAACAATCGTTTTCACAGGTAAGTCATCTCAAATGGGCCGTTATCTATGGCTATGTTAAATTCAAAAAAAACATGATAAGACTTGGTGATTTTGGAAAAATGGATTTATTGGTGAGAACTTGGAGAGTGTGTATGAAATTTTGTGATTTTGGCGAAAATTGGGGACTTTTCAGCTGCAAATCAAGGAACTGTTGTTGACATGTTTAAGTTTCATAATCGACATTGAAATGGTCAACGCAATTATAAATTGCTGGAAAATTGTTCCAGCTATATGTGCCAAGATAGCTTTACAAGATTAACCACAACTTTTTGTAGTGTTTTTGGGGTTCACCATGGAGCTTCAACCGCTACGGCATCCTGGAGGTAGTTTTGTTTCCTGAGGAAGACATACAGAAAGGATTTCAGCGCACTGAGAGGTGGCCCTCCTGTCCGACCGCAAGCAAATCAGCGGATGGAGGGGGTTGGAGCATGCACCGCAGAGAATGATCTTCGCGTCCCAGCAGAAAGGTGGCCTATTCTACCTGGTGAAAGACATGTGTGCCGCCAGTGTGACAAAAGTCTTGAGAAGTGAGGCAGTTGACAGCACATGTCTGCACCAGCTGCCTGCATGCTTTCTTTGCCCTAATCCACGCGCCACAAGTCATCTTAAATGGGCAATTTTCTATGGCTATGTTAAATAACCAGAGGGCATGATAAGACGTGGTGATTTTTGATGGAAAAAGTTTGGATTTATTGTTGAGAACTTGGAGAGTGGAAGTTTGGTGATTTTGGCGAAGATTGGGGACTTTTCAGCTGCAAAACAAGGAATTGTTGAGATATGTTGAGATGTTTCAGAGTCGAAGCAGTGAAATTTTCAACCGAAGAATGGAGTCGAAGCACCAGCATTCGGAATCTATTTTTTGGTTTCGGGCAATCAGCTTATGTGGATTTACATTCCAAAAGAACGAAGTAAGCAACCAATTTCGGAAGGGATTTTAAGGAACTAAATTCTAGGGATTTAGTTGATGAAAACGGGGATTTAAAAAAAAACATAAAAAAAAACAGATTTACCACGTCATTTGGAATTGTTCACAAAGTTGAATGGACTGTTCATCTTTTGAAGTCGTCAGTTAGGAAGGTGTTTGTTTGAAACTGTCAATTAGGATAATGCAGTCATGTTCCAGTCTGAATGGGATGGTCACAAACTATTGTTAAGGAATGGGTTGGATCTGAAAACAGTACGCGTTTAGGGTTCATGATGCTGAAACCAATTAAAACATGGATGGACAGAAAAATAAATATGCTACGAATCAAACAATTTCATTCTAATCTTTTTTAGCTGTGAGCATTGCAGGACAGACATGGACAGACCGCTCAACGTTTAACATTTGAGTTGGAAAGGCTATCCCCAGGCCTGGATGGCCCATGTCTCAATCGTAGTCCTGGGGTGGTGTTTCTTCGGTGACGTATAGTGATACGATATGGTAAACGTCAATAGGGCGCCCCCCCAATATAGTGTATCAAAAAAAAACAGGTCCCCAGTAACATGTTCTTTTTGGGAGTAGAAAAACCATACAAGGTGCCCCTTTTTCAGCTAAGTTGGTGTAGAAGCCCTTAGATATAATATGATACGTTTACACTAGTCAATGGGGAATTATAAACATCTTTTATCACTGGGGGACCCCATTTTGTATGGTGGTTGACTACATGTCAGGCTCATCGAGAAGAAACTGAGGATCCCAAGGCGCCATTCAAACCATGGGAGAAGGTATGGTGTTGTTGGATAATTTTGGAGAAAACCCATGGAAAACCATGGTATTCCACTGACTTATCATCATTTTCTCGTTAATTATAGTGGCCAGTGCTTGTATACACCATGTTCATTTCCAGACAAAACCACCTTGAATATGTCTGTGCAACATTGTGTGCCTTTTCATTTTTTATCTATGGGAAAGGAATGAATCTGTATTGGGTATGTGTGATAATGTCTGATCGACATGACAAACACAGAAAATCCATGATCGGCTAGATGTATGGCACAGCGTGGATCCATCCTCGCAGCCAGAAAACAAGAGGTGGCACGGCTCGAATCAGCATGAACAGCAGGCAAATCCCATGAAATCACCATTTTTCATGGTTAAATCACCATGTTTATCAATTTTTCATGGTTAAATCAACATTTTTTAATGGTGAAATCACTATTTTTCATGGTTAAATCACCATTGTTAATGGTTGAATCACCATTTTTCATGGTTAAATCACATTTTTTAATGGTTAAATCACCATTTTCATGGTTAAATCGCAATGTTTCATGGTTAAATCACCATTTTTCATGGTTAAATCAACATTTTTTATGGTGAAATCACCATTTTTCATGGTTAAATCATGTTAAATCACAATTTTTCATGGTTAAATCCAAGAAATTTGACCATGATAGGCTGATCCGCCGTGGCTCATGGGATGCGCTAGGCGGATCTGCTGAAGCCCAGCACCAGTGGCATTCGGGGCCGTACCGAGCATCACGGCGATGGTGGATCTGTGACCATGGTGGTTGAAACCTACATTATATATGATATATACTGTGTATATATCATATATATATATATATAACATTGTATTCGTATGTGTGTATATCCACTATATATATATGTATATATGTATATATGTATATATATATAATATTATATATGTGATCGAGGTTTTGAAACAATTACGACATTAATCCCATATATGGGAATGTCTATGTGTCTTCTGTAAAAGTTATGGGATTGAAACCTTTCATTTTTCATGGGATGAATTCATGGGATCCCGTTTGATGAAGAGGATTGAGATTGTTCATGGTGATGCAGTGTTCTAAGAGGGCTGACATCCACCGACCCATTGGTGTTTCAGAGGATCATAAACTTTCAAAATCAGTGAAACCATGTTTTTTTACCAGTGGGGTATGGTGGAAAAGGGTAGTTTCAAGTGTCTTAGAAGTATAGGATTTTTCATAGGTACAATGCATGATATACACGGACAATTTACTAACAACTATGAAAAAAGGACAAATGGGATGGGACAGGGGTATTTTGTCATGGCTTATGTGGTATACTGTATGTACATTCAATGGGATCTGGTTGTATACACCGGATAGTTTGTACTGTCTACACAGGTTGGTTGATAGGGATTCCTATTTTGGAACATCATCATGCCGAATAATTATACTATTTAGATATATAATCGGATATATCCAATGGGGTGCACTTTGTTTCGGACTTCGGCACTTCACAGCATCGCGGCATCGTATTTGTCTCAACATGACAATGAATAGCTAGAGATACTCATACCTTGGATGGCTAGTTACCCTCTGGTAATTTAACATATAGCTATGGAAAATCACCATTTTTAATGGGAAAACTGACTATAAATGGCCATTTTCAATAGCTATGTTAAATTACCAGAGGGTAGTTGAGCATCCCAACACAAGCACTGTTTGATTGATATCGACAAGTGACATTTTTCGACAGTTGACACAGGGTGAGTGAAAATATTCGGATGACGGCCATCGGGATTATGTAGTGTGTCCATCCTTTCAGCATGCTGACCATATCCAAATCAAGCATTATTGAATCAGTACTTCATGGTAATTAACCCTGGGAAAACATAGGAAAACCCCATAAATAGTGGGATATATATATATACTGGTTGGTGGTTTGGAACATTACAGTACTTTTATTTTTCGTTCCAATATATTGGGAAGAATCATGCCAACTGACGAACTCATATTTCTCAGAGGGGTAGGTATACCACCAACCAGTATATCATGTTATATCCTTTAAGTATGTCCCTCCTGGAACAGAGTTGGAAAAACACCCCTTTCCTAGCCATTGAAATACCAACCTTCGCCTCCCATTTATTTTAGACGCACCAAACCTTCGCCTAGGGCTGTCCTCGAACGACACTATGCTGGGGAAGAGGAAGAGGCAAACTGACGATTCAAGCATGGCAACCAACAATCAACAGTTTGGGTATCATTCTATAAACCCAGATTTGGGGGGAATCGATCGGACCGGCTGGAACAAGCAAGTGCATGAACCTTCCCTGCTCATTCTATAAAAACAAGGTGTTGCAACCCTTTAACTCATTCAATAAAAAACAAAATGCTTCAATAAATGGATGTTAAATGGAAGTTAAGCATCCTGGTAGATGCATTCCATAAATCCCATGGAGTGTCATGTTCGATTCGAGTAACAGACTTGTTTCGAAATGTTTGGACCAAACATGCACTTAAAATAGGATTCTATAAACCGACATGTCCTGCTGGCTTTCCTCCTGCTGAATTTCTTTTCTGCAGGGTGTCTCTTGTCGGAGCCCTTTCAACATCCTCGACAGATCTGAATGGACCCTCTTGCTGTAAGCTTCGGCATTGTGAATATTGAAGTACGCAAATTGGAAGTACCGGGAGCCTGATGCCCAAATTCCTGCATTGTCAGCTTTACCTTGCCTGGCACTGTGCATTCATTGGTCGCTGGATCAAAAATTGGCGCAGTGGAAAAGATTATACGATCCAAGTCACAAGTTTTCTGCACCACTGTGCGAATGGCTTGTCGTCCTTTGTCATTCCTGCGGATGTGCTCTGGATACACCTGCTCCTGAGGCAGGCCAACCAATGAATTTGCGGGTTTATGCAATGAATGTTGCAGGTTAAAATGCCACTTGGATTTGGTCAAACCAATTCTTATTCCATAATCACCAAGTGAATATCAGGAGGTCCATGGAATTGGAAAAAGCAAGAGTTTATGAAATGAAATGATAGCATTGTTCAAACATGGTTTGCTGTATCTCCACGAACGCTTGTACAACAGTCTCCAACCGTCGTATGTTTGTAAAATGAATTCTGCAACATTAAACCTCTTTTCTCTTGCTTTTTTTCTTGACATTCACCACCACAATGCATTCTATAAGCATCCGTCCCTGTTGGCAAATCACCAAGTTTCCATTAGATCCATCTGGATTCTGGTGCTTTTTCATAGATCTCAAAGCAGTGCCGCGTAGTCGGCGATGCGTCGCCTTGAAGCCTGTTCCCTTGCCTTGCTTGGGGTTCTTCTTCTGGCTCTTCTCACCATCTGCCTTGTCTTCTTCACACTCCCCTTCTCCTTTCAAACGGTGGAATGCACCCACAGATGGCTCTGTCATCATGATGTGCCCTTTCTCCATGCTGGAATCCTCAACATCCAAAACGGCTACCACCTGCGAAGACAGGTACCTCCACATGTGGTGAGAGGGGAGGGATGAAAACGACGTTGGAAACAGAATGATGGGATCATGATACTGACGGATGGATTTATGTACCTACTACTTGGACACATTATTTACATATATTTATATATATATAAATGCACATACAGGCAAAGCGTGTTCAACAACCTCAACCTGGGAAACGACGTCACACTAATTTTGTTTTTCAGACGACCTCACTTTTTTTTTGAATTATTGAAAATAAGGTACGACCCAAGAAATAGCTTAAATTGGTCAGATCAATTGAAACCATTTGAAATCCATTTCTTGGGATATCATCATCCAAATCTAGGCATTCTATAAATGAACAATTCTTTATTTTTGTTACTTGTTGACACTAGGCTGATGCATTCTATAAAAAAAATGTTTGTAACTAGTTAACTCCTTCTATAAAACTACTTTTGGGGTTTTTATCCATCGAAATCTCAGATCCTTAAACTTGCCGGACCATTCCACAAATATGCTTGAGATTCATTCTATAAAAAAAGAAAGAAAACACCCTCAGAATCATTCTATAAACCATATTTTTTTTATAGAATGCAGTCAGCCACAGTCTAGGGCAGATTCATGGGGGATGTGAATTAAACCCATCCTTTTGGCTGTGGTTACTTCCCCTTTGTTGGCTTACTTTGCTCTCATGGTTCAGGCCACCACATATCACCACGTCTAAGAGAACTCTCGTCCTTGTAGTAACAAGATGTGTCACCACAGAGGTGACATCTCCTCTTTTCAACTACCCAGTGGTTAAGAGGGAGCCGTTGGGAGCTAGGGCTATTCAGAATTTCCATGGAATTCTCTATTCAATGGGGAGTGAATTGGAGCTACAAATTGAGTTTCACAAGCACATGATAGTTAAGTGCCTCCCCTGTTTGGACCCCAAGTCATGAATAGATCACATAATTCAGCGGTTTTCGTGTCACTTGGAGGTATTTTTCAGATGGGGAAGGGATGGCTATCAAAAAAATGATGAGCAGCAAGAGTCATTGGTTACCACCAAGGATGCTGTGATTCTAATTATAGATCTCTATAAACTGCGAAAAACACAAAAATGGTCACTGTATCCAGCTTGGTGTTTACACTTCAAATGCTACCTGAGATGTTCCAAAAAATGGTTTTGAGAAGATGTGTGGGACGCATAAAGAAACTACCAACCAGGTGCGTTCCCAAAACACATGGTATTTCACCCTGCAAACAAGGCGCCAGATCACTACCAAGTGTCGGGAGCCCTGGACCACCGAGCCATGCTGACCCCCACGGTTCATTGACATCTGCAAAAAAAGGTAGTTGTGAACCCTTGATTTCAGAGGTTTACTATGGTTTACCATAGGTTTACCAACATGTATCCATATGTATCATGTATCCTCTTGTGCTTTGATATAACTAAGTCTGGATAGATTCAAAAACGAAAACACCATCAGAATCGTACCATCGACTGCAGTTTTCAAGATTTTCACCAAGGGGTTCCTGACCCTCGTGGCTGAGGCTGGGCGTACCACGCCATGCCTCGCAAGAAGAAATTAGCCAGGCATGGACATATTCACAGACATCTGTTGGCTGGGGAATTTTGATGCTTGGTTGGTTGATCCTGCCCAAAAGGCCAAATCATGATTATTTCTCGGATATCGGGGCCAACTGACCTTTCAACTATTACTGTATAATTTTGATATCCTCTTGTAGGTTAAGTGGAAGTATCATAGGCCCCCATTGTATGGATAATAGCGGTCTACAACCCCCAAAAAAAATCAGGGTCCTCTACAGAATAGGAACTGATGACATCCCATTGGGTAGAATGGAAGTCCATAAGATACCGTCAAGCCCACCTAAATTTTCATAAAACTACCCCAGCACCAACTATAGAATGGGGGCCTATGACACTAGCAAATATATCTTGAAACCAAGAATGTTTTTGGTGTCATGAATCCCCAATTTATAAATATGATATATTAATATGTTATATGTTCTGGAAAATCATCATTTTCTAGTGTCATGGGTTCCCATTTTATAGTTCTTTGATCCCATTGTGTCTAAATTTCTGACCCAGCTGCACAAACTGCAGCAACCTCGCCATAGATGATGATTCGTTGATTCTTCCAGGTTGGTGAAGTGTTGTAACCCAGGAAGTTTATTGGAAATCTTGAGCTCAATTCTTGCTGATTTCATCTTATTTCCAGTTGGGACTTTTGCCATGTGAGATCTTGGCCCGAAACAGGAGGAAGTCGGGTTTGAAAAAGCCGACTGCAGCACCGAACTTCACCTTCCTCACTATCTCCTCATGTTTGATGGTTATGTTTGTTATGTTATATCTCAAGCTATATCCTCAAACCATCAAACTATCGCATTTTGATGCATTTGGGGATGCCCAACTTGCTATGTTCGAAAGATTCACCAGAATCGCAGTTGTACCAGGCCTACCGCGCCCTGTCGAAGTGCTATCCTCAGTACAAAAACTGAGCGTCGAAATTTTGGGGATCGAACCAAACCCATTGGAGGAAAACCGAAAAGGAAGCAGCAACTGGCTCTGAACATTTCAGGCATTGTAAAACACCCCAAAATTTGATGCTTATTTGAACTTATTTGTATTTAATTTGGAATAGCCTTTTCCCGTTTCAGAATGGCCATATTTTATTTTGGTGTACCCCATTGTCAGACGCCAGAACTCCCATTTTCGGCCACATCTCCAATGACTTGAATCTCAGAGGTTGTACCACCCAGACCGCCTGAAAAGCTCTGGTGGAATGTTGAGCCAGGTGTGGGTGCGGAGCTGGGGACCACCCTTGATGTTTGCATCAAACCTGGGACACATCTGAAAAAATTGGGTCGTCCCCCCCAAAAAAGAGAGTGTAACGCCACCAGGTACCCCAAAATACGCGTTTTTTTTTGCGTTTATGTTTAATACTTTACGTTTTACTATGTATATGTTTCATCCAATTAAGTGTACAATTGATTCTATATATTTCATATGTTGCTAGATATAACTGATGTTAACAACACCATGATCCCTATAGAGATTCCCAGAGATGAGATCCCCGATTTCCAAAGATCCCCGAAGAGCCCCAGACCCCCAGAGATCCCCCAGAGATCCAGGGTACATAGCTCCCAGAGGGGGGGTCCAAGAAAAAAAATGACCCCACCCTCTCTCCAGAGCTCCAAAATCCATCAAAATCCTTTATTTGGAGCCTCCGGGGTCCGGGAGCCTTGAAATCTTCATTTGGAACCTCACCGCGGCTTTAATATCTTTATTTGGAGGTTCCCCAAGCTTCAAACTCTTTATTTGACAGTTTTCGGAGCTTCGAATCTTCAATTTAATAAATCCAGCTTCAATATCTTTTCATAGGTCTTTTTTACAATAGTTGAATCTGATAATATCCTTCAAAGAATACGCAAATTTCCACTATTTTACTATTAGAAAGAAGGCTTTAGCAGAAGTTTTTGCTCTAAACCCGCTTCACTTTGTGTTGTAGGTCTGCTCCTGGCCCTGTTTAGATATAGACATATCATTGGAAACATCTTGTGTTCTGACGGCTCTACTGCAGCTAAACTACTGGCCACCACTATTTAGGCTGAACACAGTCTTTGATCAGAACATCCACTCATATTGTATGTTAACATGACAACCTATACAGATTCTATAATTTACCATTCTGCAAGGGCATCCCTTATCATGTTTATATGCACTTCTAAAAGTATAATGACATGCAAGGTCCAAATATGTGCTATTGACACGTTCTAAGCTCTTTCAATGTTGTTTTGTAAGAGAGACATATACAAGCCAATGCCACTTTCAATTTGTCAATGTGACTCCTATTGATAAGACTATCATGCCTACAAGGATTTTCAGTGGTTCCTATCTCAAACTTTAAGTTTATGGAATAGTTGTGCTATGTATTGGATTGAAGCTGATCTCTGCTACGTGCATGTGGGATTGACTTTACCTTGTTGTTCTATGATAATTGGGCAGAAGTAAGCTTACATAGTTCATGTGCATGATTTTAGGTGCATTACACAGATTGAACCAGTTCATATGAGGAGAGTCATTTACTGTATACCCCTCCAGGCCCCTCCATGCTTACTGTTAACTGGTGATGTCATCTTCACTTGATTATCTTTCTTTTTGTTTCAATCTTTTTGATGATGATTCAATCCATGGCAACTACAGTATCTATGGTGATGCCAGAAGGGAATCTGCCTTAGCAAAGATAATTATTTTTGCTATCTTCGTAAGCTGTGGAGTCTCATAGATTGCTAGAGGGATGCTCCAATGGGGATCTAAAAGCCTGTGAGTATCTCTCAGATTCCCTTTAAACAAATCTATAATCTTTGTAGGAGATATGCATTTGAAACATCATTATCTAAATAGCATGATACTTTCATTTTGTATTCCTAAGAGATTATTAGTGCATTTTGGTTACTTGGGAATGCATATTCATAATTCACTGCATTTCTAGAAACGTGGATTTTTGAGGACCTGACAGCGTGCCTTTCTGAAAAAAAAATGCTGTAAAAGGGGAATGGTGATTTTATCTTGCTATGTTTGAAATTGTTATTTTGATGGTTGGGATATTCTTTGATGTGTTTTTCATGGATATAACAGGAGGTTCTCGGGATTTGCTGCAAACTTTCACAGGGGCTTAGGGGCAGATTCTTCAATTGTTTGTTTGTTTTCCTAAAGATCTAAAGCACTAGTTTCATCATCAAGACCCTCGTCGTCATTGTGTACTGATAAAAACTCTGGTTGGTGGTTTGGAACATTTTTTTATTGTTCCATATATTGGGAATAATGATCCCAACTGACTTTCATATTTTTCAGAGGGTTGAAACCACCAACCAGAACTTGTGGAGACCTCTCCGCGGTAGGAACCACAGAAACACAACTTAGTGTTTCCATTGTTTCTGTTGGCCAAGAGTGAGGGGACTTTTTGTCATTCGGTTATTGTACAGGCTTAAAAAACGTACCCTCTGGTAAACAAACATAGCTATTGAAAATGGTGATTTATAGTGGATTTACCCATTAAAAATGGTGATTTTCCATAACTAATATGTTAGTTTACCAGAGGGTACCTGGATTATTGGGATTCAGATGCCATGATCATATACCCCATGCTAGGGATGCCTATCAACCAATCAGTACGAAGAGACAGGATATGGATGGATAGGCATGTCTTTCTCAAGTAGAGCTTCCTAGACCGCTGTCACACCAAACTTAGTTCTCCCCCGAAGTGTCACAAATATATATATATATATACCCTCTGGATAATTTAACATAGCTATTGAAAATGGCCATTTATAGTGGACTTACCCATTGAAAATTGTGATTTTCCACAGTTATGTTAGTTTACCAGAGGGTATATATATATATATTCCATAAATTTCTATGAAACTTGAAACATTGCAACAGTGGATTGTAGATATGTTCAAAGAGGTCGTCACAAAATACCAGACTCAGACATAATGAACCATAACATGTTTAAATAAATAATTATATATATATATATATCATAATATATATACATATATACATATATACAACATCAACAAATCAAATATGCCATAATCCCCGGGTGAACCAGACGTTAAAACCACCGCCATATTTTTTCTCCAAGTCCCAGGCCGCGGCGCAGCGGAGCCATGAGCAACGCATGGCCGCGCTGAACGCTGCGAAGCGCACCTTGTCCGATGCCAGGCGCCGTCGTCGTCGACCCGGTGGGTGAATTAGACCCTGGTGAAGTAACATAACTCGGCTTGATTCACAACATATGGCTTCATATATATATATATATGTATATATATATGGTTCATATCTGGGTTAATGATGGTTAATGTTTCATATGTTTAAAACAAATGACAAAAGAGAACTATGGAAAACCGATGGACAACCTCCAACAGGCAAATCACCACCAGGTGGACCGGAGGATCCGCCGGAAGTCAATCGGATTGAACGATGCATGTTCGAGTTGTCCCAGCTGTCATGAGCTGTCCCCTAGTTTTATTGGAGATGGTCATACTTTCAACAAGATAGAGAGTTAGATTATTTACACACTTACCAACTTACCATACCAATTGAATATATTTTTGTAAAAATATATGGGTCAATCTCCCCATGCTCCACTGTCTGAAAATTCCAAACATGAACCGTGTGAGATCAACGATGATGTCACCTGACTGGAGCTTATTAACTGGAGTGACTTATAGCCCTACCCTGCTTACTAAGACCTTAATAAACCTTTATCAACACTCATAGTTGGTATAGTATCATTAGTGGTTAGTTCAATGTTCCCTAGTTATCAAATTGGTGTATTAGTCATCCAACTCTAGTTACAATCACCACAACCCCTAGTTAGTCCAAAAGATTGGCACCCCACCACATTAAAGTCAGCAACTTCACAGCAGGTTGCGTCAAGCTTATGACAAGACCCTGCCAGAAGAAGAGGTGCAAGAATCCAAGCATCGGCGGGATGTTGGGTTTCCAGGGAATTTCTTCCCCTCCGGTGTCATCAAACGTGGCTTGCTGGAGATTTGCCCATTTCTATATAGATGATAAAAATGATGAGTTAATATGAGTTACCTATATATTTGAACTGGTCAATTTCAATAGCTAATTATGTTAAATGGCCAGCGGGTAACTGGATCAATGGAACTGGGACAATCTGAAAAAAAACACATGTGGGGAACCCTTGAAATTAATATACACATACATAAACTAAAGAGTTAAATGACTTAAAGCCTAGCCAACCCAGGTTGAACATGAACCCTGTTTTTCATATTTATTATTCAAGGGGATTCAACCATGTTTGTTTTATCCAAAAATCCCCATTGTGGTTGGTTGAAAGCATCAACGTTGCCTGGAAAAACCCGTTCGATCCCGTTTCTGAAAATCTCCCCATGAACCAGCTGGGAGAATTCTCAGCATTTTGTTGCTGCATGAGGCCGATGGAATTTCGGTATTTTCCATGGGATTTCTGTGAGTTAGTCACAGTTGCCTTCTGGTAAACTAACATAACTATGGAAAATCATTGCAAATCACCATTTTTAATGGGTAAATCAACTATTTCTATGGCCATTTTCAATAGCTACGTTAGTCATTACCAGAGGGTAGTCCATTCTTTGAGGATGTCGAATTTCCAGAAGTCCCCAAGAATGGCAGCTTTCGGACGGGAATAACTTCTGGTTTCTCCATTGGGAAAAACGATTGGGAGATACTACGCGGATTTCACCAACAAACTGGTGTCAATGGACATATCATGGGAACATAATGGCAGAATCAAGCCGCTAATCTTCAGTTGTGTGTACCAAAAGAAACAACAACATCGCTATTTCAATGTGGAACACGACGATCAACCATTACATTTGGGGGTCAACAATTTTGAGACAGACACCCATATGGGTCTGGTTTAGACCTCCTGTCGGAGCTGAGGTTATTGGAATTCATTCAAGTTGTGAAAGGGTCTGAAAGAGAGAAGACCATGAATGAACATAATATAATAACATACAGTATATATATATATATATATCTATAGTATTATCAGTTTCAAACTTTCAGGTCGGCTCAGGTCAGATCGTTCCACAGAAATGCTCCTTACCCAAGAGGAGCTGTCGATCTAACCAATGGTGCCAGCAAAAAGAACTAATGCATACTAATGGATACTCATGGTTCACCCAAAAACTGAGGATGGTTCATGTGTATATAGATCATTACATTATATGAATATGTATATAATATATTTTAAAAATATAATAATATAATGTATATATATATAAATATAATATTTTTTTTAATACTATTTATTTATAGTAATATATATATATATAGTAATATATATATATATAATAACATATATAAAAATATATGCATTTAATAAACTATATAATAATATATAATAATATATATATATAGTGATGTGTTTAATAATATTTATAATTATATTTTTAATAATATATATAATAATATTAATAATGATATATATATTGTAATATATATATTGTAATATATATATATATATATATATATATATATATATATTTTTATATATATATATATATATATATATATATTT
>Ga0126342_10009220_pt1 | contig 17687 bp, 15 predicted proteins | sample Cyp1metagenome_FD_92528 | JGI IMG/M metagenome (GOLD analysis project Ga0126342, IMG submission 92528) | Coral microbial communities from Lord Howe Island, Old Settlement Bay, Australia - Cyphastrea 1 metagenome | ecosystem: Host-associated > Invertebrates > Cnidaria > Coral ... | reverse complement strand
GCTCTGGCCGTGGGATCCAAAGTTAGATAACTTCAGGATCGGAGAACACACGTTTTCCGAAGGTGCAGGTGGCCTAAAACCAAAAACGGTCTATCGGTCTACATTTAACATCGGCAAGTCTTGAAGAGCTATGAGATTTGCATTGGATACGCTTTTCTGACAACCTTGTACAGTTCGCCGTCAGGGTGGACTTGAAAAATACGGTGTTAATCATACTCATATTATTCCTTGTAAAGACCTCTCCTGAAAAGGTTGTCTGATGATTACTTTGGCTCAAGATGAAAACAGGCCGCAGCCGCTGCCCTGGGCTAGTGCACGGTGGTCTTTTAGTAACCCCCTTGTGGTTTTGGCTGTTTGTAGGCGATTCAAGTATCATCATCATCATCATCATCGTCATCATCATCATCATCGTCGTCATCATCATCATCATGATCATGATCATCATCATCATCATCATCATCATATCATCATCATCATCATCATCATCATCCTGCTCAACATTACCATTCTCCACCTTATTCACCAACAGTAATGTACTACCTTGAGCTAGGTGGGTTCTGGATAGGGTATAACATGAGAAAACACGGGAAACCATGGGAAAACATGGGAAAACCTGGGAACACCTGAGAAAAGATGGGAAAAATATATTTTGAGAAATTTTGAATTTTGAAAAGTAAGACCTAGTCTGGTAGACCACGATCCATATCGATTTGTTTTTTTCTTATTCCAAGATATTGCAGCTACATTTTCTACCCACATTTTGTTTTTTATGATTGCATTTGATTTCATATGGCATGGTTTGCGTACAAATTCAATATATAATAATAATGGTTCCCCAACAAGTATAATATAGAAATAGGGAGGAGTGGTGACAGTTGGGGAGGGTAGTACTAGGTACCCTTAGAGATTTACATATGATATTAATGTATGTATATATAATATACCGTATATATAATATAATAGCCGCCAGTCACGAGTCAAGTGATAGTCATCCATCAACCAATGCTTAAGTATTTATAGCCTCTAATGATTTAACATAGCTATGGAAAATTGTTCATTTATAGATTATTTAGGTCTATTTACCTATTGACATGGTGATTTTCCATAGCTACGTCAAATTGCCAGTGGGTATCAATCACTCTGAGTCAGAGTTGTATATTGGGACCCATTACCTTATGACCCCACCAAGCTACGGAAAATGGCCTGCGTGTAGACGATTTCCATATTAAAATATGTTTTTTTTTCCTCATTGCAAACTGTGCGATTACCAGGAGGTAAACTCATCGAACTATAGTAACTATAGTAACTATGAGTATATCTACGATAAGGCACCTTTTTCACAATATATCACCATTTATGGTCAATAGTAAGATTAATATAGCCATTAATTGGGGGATGGTCGTCAATCCCATTTAATCTATCCAGATACTTAGGCTACCATGGCATGGGATGAATGACCAGGGACCATTTTTTCACATCTGTTCCACCATATGTCTCACCATTTGAATACAAGGTGGGCACCCCTAGTTATAAGTTGATTTAGCAACCCTATTAAGTATAGTTATAGTTATAGCTACCATAAACCCAGAGTTAACCTAACCTACTGAACTAAACCAACTTGGCTAACGAACTGGGCGCTACCTTGTACCCAAGCATGGTAATGGAGAATGTGCCCATTTATAGGTAATTTTCACAGCTAGAAACCTCCATTTAAAGGGGATTTCCCAGCTTGTCATGTTTGATTACCGGAGGGCAGAACATTTAACTTGACCATGGCACATATCCCCATTATACCCCTATTATACCCCCATAATTATATCCCCATTATATCTCCATTTTTCCTAGTTAAATCCCCATTCTTAAATACAGGAGGTGCATTTTCCATGAAAATCCCATATCATAATTTGTTTTCTCATGAAAATCCCCGAAATCTCATGGAAATTCCATGAAATCCCCATGAAAAATCCCCACGGTTAGACCAATCCCAGGCTCTGCTCTCCGCTTCGTTGCTGCTGCGCTGCGACGTCACCGCGTCCCTGAAATCTTTGGCGCGGAAGGATGTGAACGGCCACGTGGCGGCGAGGGATGCAGTTGGGCCCCCTGGTTAATGGATACCTCTATATATTTTTTGGCTGACTGCACATGGAAGCGGACACACGCTGCGGCAGTTCTCAATGCGACTTCGGGTCTTTGCCTGCGTCTCAAGAGCCTGTGTAGTCGGCGCAAATTGCATGGCCCATGGTAGTGCAAGTCATCTGCTTGCATCTGTTGATGAACTCCGCAGGCAAATGAGGCGCCTTCATTGTCTCTGTGGACAATGGAAAATTGGAGAAAAATCCCTCTGCTAGAGCTTTACAAAGTGCAGGAGGATACACCTTTAACTTGGCTGTCTTGAATTGGCCAGCTTCATCCACTCCAATGGTCTGATTCCTATGAATGTGAGCACAAATTGCACTGCCACGAAGAAATGTCGGGAGGTCGGAGAGGTTGAGCGCAAGCAATCCTGTGCGCTTTGCAGTGCCTGCTCCCAAGAGGAAATGTTGGAAGCCCGGAAGTGTGGTGATCATCTGCATCAAAGGCAATCTCCAAATGCTAGCAGCGTTCTCCTCCGCTGGCTCTGCTGGGTGTTCAAGTGCACCACATCCTTGCACAGACGATAGCAGAACCATTGCATGCAGACTGAACCCCAAAAGCAAATGCCCGTCAAAGAGTTGCCTCTTCTCTTTCAGAGATACCGACCAAAACCCCCAGAGTGCTTCTCGATTGCGTAATACTCTGGGCCCCCTTCGATTGGAGTTGGCTACCTTCTTGTCTCTCGCTATAGACCACGTGCAGCAAGGAGGACCAGCAAGGAAGCCAATGACGAAGCCAGACCGAATCGAGTCCAGCCAAAATCTTTGAGTCTTTTGGTTACCGATATCACCCCATGTAGAGTCTATGACTATGTCAAGGGACACAACATAAAAACCTTCAAGTTTGTGCTGCCTGCCTAGGGCATCGAGAAACCACTGGAAATCTCCCGGTCTCCTTCTCCCCGAGTATGCATGCAGCACAACACGCTCTCGGAAGAAAGGTCTCGGACAGCACAAAGTTGGCTTCCATGATGTAGATGCGCTCGCAAAGTCTCTGCACCATTGTTCATACAGATCAAGGTGATGCAGATGGTCATGCTCAGCAGCTTCGTAGGTGATCTCAGTGAGGAAGTTCCATGCGTAGGGCTCCGCCAAATGAGAAAGTGCGGCACGTAGATCTTCACGTGAAATTCCAACATCGTAGTCCTGGAGGGTCTCGAAGGCCGCAAGGACATGTTGGAGTGTGATCAGCATGAGAGTCCATCCAATCGCATGCGTTTGAATACAGGCACGAAGTCTGCTCTGTAGACATTCTGGGTCTGAGCCCTCGAAGTCAAAGATCATGAGAGTCAAACTTTCATAAAGGAGCTCATGATATGGCTCAACTGCACCATGTGGGCGTTGAGGCTGTGGCGTGGTCCTTCTGCTTGTTGTGCTGGTAGAAGGTCATCATGTTGTGCTCTCCGCTGATTGTTGTCACGGGAGCCAATGCCTGGCTGGATCGTAGTTCGAGGAGGTCTGGTGACCATCTGTTCTCGACAGTTGGTAGACCTTCTCAAATGTGCCTGAAGCTTGTCAAAGGAGTGATACTCCTTCAAACACACTTCACATGCTGTGTGTGTGATCCAGTAGCGTACTCTGGCCACAATGCCATGATCTTTGAAAAGATGAGCTCCTTCTCCAGCTTTGGTCCTGCATCGCAGTTCACATTGCATGCAGCCATGATGCCCAATCTGACGTTCAACTGGGATATGTGGGCGAATAGGCGCATGTGGGATCGGTCCCCATTGAGCCAGTTGCGCAAAGACATCATGATGAAGTCGGCGCAAAAGTAGGTCATCTTGTCGATGCAGCTGAACCAAATGAAGGCCTCGCTGTAGAAGCGTCTTCCAGTAGCTGCGATGGTAGCGGAGCACGTACTCCCACGCTGGGAAATGGTCACAGGGGTTGGGCAGCTTGGTCGTGTTGTCGACAAGCCTCCAAAGCCACTGTAGGTCCGCTTGTATCTGGCGAGTCCACTGGAAGTCAGCACGCAGGAGAGCCCATGGGGTGATCTCTTCGCATTTCTAGAGCAAGCCAATGTACCGTAGGCGAGCCAGACGTAGTAGTTCTTCTGGAGCAGGAAGTTGAGCCGCAGTCAGGATCTCATCATCTTGGACTGCCTGCTCTGGAGGAATCTTCAGCAAGCGCTTGTAGAGTCTCAAGATGGCGCTGTGAAAGTACTTCTGGGACTGCAAATCATCAAGCACCCAGGTCTCTGTGCCATATGAGATCTTGTTATTCACAAGCGTCATGAAGAGCTCTGCGCGTTTCGTGGTCGACAGATCTTGATTCTGGAACAGAAGTCGTCGATGTGCATTGAAAGCACTGTTGCCAATGGCAATGCGTTTTCTCATCTCCCTTCTGGAGTGTCCTGAGTGGTGGGTCAGACTACCAAGATGGACGTAATCTCCAACCACAGAAATGTCGTGGGTGCCCTACTCAGTGACAACAGTCATACGATGGCCCTGTTGCGGACTAAAGTATTTCTGTTTGAGAGTGCGGGATCCATGCCCACGGAATGTGAAGAGGATCTCAGCTTTGCCCTTCTGGAGGTTTGGAGTGACACCGTGGGTCATGCATACCTCTAGAAGGATGCCAGCCGCTAGGCTTGCTTTTTGTTCAACTACATGTGAGGTAGCCGCTGATGTGGTGATGCAAAGATCATCCATCCAAGTTGGTCCTAGTATGGCATGAGGGACCTGGTGCTGTTGAGGATGTTCTGGAAAAAGTCCTGGAGCTGCAGAATCATGGATGGTCTCCAAAATGCCATGTTCTTGCATATGTTGTTCAACTGCAGAAAGTAGACGTGAGAACATGTAGCCGAATACGACATCAGCAAACGGATCTCCTGGACGGCTACCAATTCTCGTATGAGTGGTATCTTCTTGTCCTCTCACCCGAAGGTGAGTGTTTGTGTGCAGGGCTTGAAGAGCACGTCGAAGATGCAAAGGAAGTCCTGCAGTCTCTGTGGCTGCTGGGAGTTGTAAGATGTATTGCAAATCGCGCAATGCATCATCAGGAAGTTTCAATCTCCCTGCAACTGTCGCAAGCATAGAGTCAGTCAATTGGCCGCCGATCGCTATCGGCCGAAGCACCCTGTAGAAGGCTTCTTGCAGGTCAAGAAAAATCAGGGCATGAGATTGCTTGGCTTGTTGAGCGATGCGGGCAGCAGCTCTGATGTAGTGGACGCCAATGGTGACTGGGAAATGTCTTCTGCCGCCGACCTGCTGATGTTGTAGAAACGACTCATACACATCGGCTTGGTGGTCACGAACAGCCCGATGTACAGATTTTCCAACATGGGAACTGATCAGCAAAGAGCGGTATGAAGAGCACACATTCTGAGGACCCTTTCGTTTCCATGCAGCGGTCAGGAGTCCTCCTTTATGCTGTAGTGTCTCTTGGCCATGGGTGCATAACTTCATCAGTTGGGTGAAAGTCATGCGGGCCAATTGGACAGGATGTTGGTGGCACAGTTCAGGTGGAATGAGGTCATCCCCTACTGCTTTGTGCGGGCGCACACGTCTGTACGCTGCTTCCAACTCTGTCAATGATGGGACATCATCAAGTGTCAATGACAGATCTGATTGCATAAAGTCACCAAGACTGCTCAGCCAGTCCTGTCGGAGATCATGGTCTGAAACTCGATCCCCACCCTCCATGGATCCAAAGAAATTCGCCCAGCAGTCACTCAGTTCGGCTGGCGTAGCGCATGGTTTGCCCTGTTCATTCAAAATCATTGGCAAGGGCGAAACTTTGCGTAGTTTCGGATTGGTGGGGCCAATGATGGGCTTGAGGGTGTTCAGGATGTTGGACGCCGCACTGTCTGGTGGAAGACTGGTAATGGCCTCTTGTACATGTGTACGTTTGGCGGCCGTCAGATCCCGCCGGAGTTGAAGTGCAACTTGATGAAGTTCTGCTTTAGTCTAGAGGCCACTGGTGACAAGAGAGGTCCCAAATTGTGTGGCTTCTGTCATGCGTTCTTGGTCAAGTTGTCCATTCCAGGCAAAGAAGATCCTAGCCAGAAGTTCTGATCGTTGCTTCTTCTTGTTGAGCTTGGTCTGTCTTTGGAGACGTAGCTTCCGAGCCCGCAGTTGCCACATGGTCGAAGTGATAGGACTTTTTAGGTCCATGTCGATCGACTGGGCACTGTCGTTGGAGTGTAGTCTGGACAAACACATTGAAGTGGTCGACCTGCGTCTCAATGTCAGTCTTCCAGTGCAGCGGCTGGTATTCCTCAAGATCAGCCTCAAGTGAGGTGGTTGAAATTTTGGTGCGTGCGTACTTGACTCTAGATCTGGGCTCTGATGTGAAGGCTGTAGTTCCATGCCACTGAAGTTCTACTGCCATTGCCCTGTGGTCACCCATGCCCAAAGTCCAAATGATCGAGGCTACATGACTTGGTACAGGAAGCATGCCATGATGTGGGGACGAGGACGTAGTCGATCCGATATTCACAGTCTTCACTTGGATGAAGCCATGTTGCGTGTTCTCCTTCATGTAGTGTAGATGTTGCAGGGGCACACAGATATTGTGTTCTGCAAGGAACTCTCGAAAGAGTCCAGTGTTGGCATTGGTGATGTCGTCCTTCTCGAAGACGTGGATCTTGTCATTAAAGCCTGATCTCGCATTGGCATCAATCATGGTGAGCAAGTCTCCTTGTTGAACATGGTCATGCACCAGTTGAGAAAGGTGATGCCACCAGGTTTCTCTGCAATCTTGGGGAGTTCCCCCATGCGGTGCGTGAGCACTGAGAAGCCAAAAATCAAGATCTTCGTTTTGAACATGAACAAGCAGATGTCTGGGAGATTGGGACACAACAACGAAATCGGATCGTTTGAAATGTCGTGAAACTCGGCCTCGATGAGCATATGGCTGATCTAGACTCACCCACAGTTCTACTCCCAAATGACCTCCTTCATGTCCACTGACTATCCTGTAGATTTGGTTTTGGAAGGACGTGCCCTGCTCGCATCTGGTCTCTTGGAGCCCAAGGAAATGAAGGCCATGAGCCTGAAATTGTTCTCTGACATATTGTAGTTTGCCAGGGTGCCCTTCATCTCCGCGATAGAATGTTCTGACATTGGCTGTGCCAAAACTGATATTGAAAAGCAAAGTCTTGCTAGTTCTCAGTCTTTGTGGCGTTGGGCTTGGTTGATTCGGAGGAAGCTCAATCGGAGGTACTGCGTATCCCTCTGAAGTCAAGGAGGGCACATCAGGTGTCTTGGCAGTGGTAATCCAGAGGTGTCTAAGGATTGACTGAAAAGTTTGCATGTTGACTGCCTGCCTTGGAAGGTATTGGCTCTTGTGAGGTTCACGTTTGGCAAGCCAATCTACCAGTTCATTGAAAGGGTCTCCTGCATGACTGCGAACGTGTTCAACGCGCAATCCGTGTCCAGGAAGTCCAGCATGAAGTGCCTGGAAGACCGCTCTCAAATTGTAGTAAGGCATGTCTTTGATCGTTTGATGGTAGAGCCACATCGTCCCGCTGCTTGATCGCCGACTAGTCTGGAGTCGCTGACAAAGACAGTGGGCACCTCATTGTTGCAACTGAGTCGCCATAGTCCTGCCCAGAACAGCGCTTCTGTTTCCGAAGCATCAGAGCCAATTCTGGAGGTACCGATGGAATGTTCAGCAGTCAGGTCATACAGAATAGATTGACACGACCATCCCAAGAATTCAAGGGTCGAGAGTTCACCAGGATGTGTGCCATATTGTTCTGCAAAGACTGCAAAAGCCCATGAATCACTGATGTCATTCTCTGCGATCCACAGTGGAGGCTTGTGTTTGTGGCATGTTTGGGATGAACCATCAGTGAAGATCACATAACGATCAACTCTTTCTACAGGTTGACATTGGTCGAGTGCAGCTCGGATAAATTCAGGTAGTTCAAACTGTTGGTATTCCTTCCATAGGATGTTCGTGTTGTCTGCAGTGAGGAACTCATGCAACTCGTCAACATCAAAATTGATCTGGCACCGTGTGTTGTCATGATGTTCCAAATGGTCGGTGTCAATCATACTACGGCTTGCTGGTTGGCATGGTTGAGCAGCAGGCCATGGAGTTCTGGGTCGAGGATCCCTCTGATTGATCACTTGGTCAGGACGAACATCAACAAAATGGATGCATGTGAGTTGTGGCGTCCATAGTTATTGTTGCAGGACAACAGCTTTGTGGAAGCCCTTCGTGTAAAGAAATCGCATGTGCTGATGTTCTTGAAGAGCATGTTTGGCGTGTTGTGTGAACACCGGTTCATCTGTGTTGGTGTTGGTGTCACAATATACATAAATGAAAGCATCTGCATGTTCCTCAAGGGGATGAGCAAAGACTATGTCATGCTCTCCACAAAGAAAAGCTCTGTAGTGAAAGCCCCAAAGTCGTAGTTCTTCTTCTGCATCACTGGCTGAATAGATCTCATTCAGTTCCAAATGGGTTGGTGGAGGAACGGCATTGGGTTCAAGGTACGCGTGAATCACTTGGACCAAGGTGCGTCCTCGTGGATCACTCCAATCTAGAAGCCGCTTCTGCCCAATTGCTGGGAAAATATCCAGACCCTCATGCGGCCGCTGATCATGAGCCACCGTATCAGCTGTTTGGCGCTCGCAAGGGGCTGGCTTTTCCGTGTCTTTCTTCTGTTGACTTCGATACATTTTGAGTACTGTTCCACCCGACGTGCTCTGCTGTGCCTGTCGTGGACTAAGCTGGAGGATGATTCCATAGCCATCGCGGATTGGAAATGGTTGTCCAAGAAGAACTGGATGTTGATTGTACCAAGCCGTGCAGGTCATGGGAGCATTGGGGAGTAGACATCTTCCGCCCAAGCCTATTATTATTAGCATCAGTACTGGATCAAGGACAAGATGTTCATGAGTGGTGATCGCCATCTGCATGAAAGGTCCAATCGTTGTGATGGAGGAGTCATATCCAGTGAGAAGGACCGTGGACAGTTTATCTTGCGGGTTTTGCACAATGATCACATGAGCTGCAATTTCTGCCTGTAGATGAGGAGGAGGAGGTGAGACCACATGAATCATGCTTGGTGCTCCTGGAAGTGATCTGTCCGGCCATGCACTACGAAGTTGTGCTGTCCATTGGCGGAAATCCGCATGGAGGCGAACAGGCCTTGGTTGAAGGCAGATGTGTAAACCTTGTCGATATTGATCTACAAACCAGGTCAATACAATGGCAGAAGACGTAGTCTCACCCTCCCAAGTGCGGGCTGATCTCATCCAATGGAAATGAAGCTCTTGAATATTTTCAGACGCAGTGGCAATGTTGGGAGCCGTTGGGTCAAAAGCCGGGGCATCAGGATTGAAGGCAAAACCTTCACATCTGCTCCCTGATGATGGCATAGATAATCCATGTTGAACGGGATGGTTCCTGTGATTACTCTGGCGGTTCCATCGTGTTGTTGATTGTTGCATAAGCTCCACAGCATCAAATCGGTCATGGTGCGCTGATGCAGGTGGTGTTGTTGATCTCGCAGGGACTTGGATGACCAAACATGCTGCACGTGGAATCTCATCCCAGTCCACAAGGCCGAAAGGAATGTGTCCCAGGCGAACACTGCATAGCCTCTGCTGGCAAGGTTCTTGAAGTCCCACTTGTCGTAAAACCATTGCACGATTCATGAGAGTCGGCAGGGAAAAGGCACAATGTTGTAGGTGAATGCCATGGCTCAGAGGTTCTTGGATGGTCAGGAGTCCAACTGTGTGCTCTGTGGCAAAGGACTGTTCAACAATCAGGTGCGCTAAGACACATTCCATGTTCGTACACGGTGGTTGAGGTCGTACCACGTGAATGGTGATGTCCAGATTGTGATCAATTTCATTCATCCAGGGTTCTACAATGTCCTCAATCCAATCTGTGGTGTCATGGCGAAGGCGTACGGCTTTGGGATGTGGACATGATCGTGCTATCTGGTGGTGAATGTACCACGTTTCCAAATATGCAATAGGGCCTTCCTCTTCGCACTCAATCAAAGAGTTTTCATTGAAGAGTCGCTCAAAGTAGCGTTGATCTTCCGGATGTATGCGCACATTTCGAGCAGGCCGATCTGCAGTACGTGTGTCGCCCTGTGCGGCGATTCTGGTTGGTGCAGGTCTCTCATGCTGTGGTGCAGTCTTGTATTCATCAATCTGAAGATGTTGTGCCAAGGTCTGCCACGTCTTGCTTGCAGATTTGAGATGGGTCTGGAAGAGCTCAGTGTTCTCAGAATCCTGTGGTTGTTCAAAATGTTGTCCATTGTCGTCATTGGAAACGGAAGCATCCGAGTCAATCTCGGAACTGCAGCTGAGAGATGGTGGTTTGTCTCCAATATGAATCTGAATGTAGTCACCATCTTCGAGCTGTAGAGGCATTGTCTGAGTGGTTTCAATTGTGACATGGTTGTGCCAAAGAAAGCAACGTTCTTCATGTGCCTGATATTGTGTTTCCAGATCCATCAGTTTGAAGATAGACCTTCGATTGGTGGTCTTCGGCATCCACTTGGCAAGACGGCGAAGCGCAAATGGCTGAAGAGACTGAGTTTCAAAGATCTCCATGTCAATCAGCGCCAAACGTAGGAAAGCTGAGGGTCTGGGTTCATGAGTGGTCTGGAGCATGAAACATTGCAATCCAACACGGGCTAAATCACTTGGGCGATGGGCAACAAAATGTAGTCGTGCCACAGTGGCTGGTTCAATCCCAGAGGCCATGGCGACGATTGAATGGTGTTCTCGTGCATCAGTCCAAGAAAGCATGACTGAAAGAGCTCTTCCATCAATTGTAAATACTACAGCCCTTCTCATGTCCTCAGACACAAAGGATGATTGTGATGTGATGTCCCTGTAGGGGATGTAGAGGCTGATGATGTCGCAGATTGCTGCATACTGCGAGTTGCCACTGGTCGTCGAGCCATGAACCATGTTACATCTTCCGGTGCTTCGTCCAGGTTGTTGGCAGTGGGGTGATCTTGTTCTGGTTCATGATCACTTGAATGTGGATCCCATATGTGAGCTTGTCGATGACGACGATGGCGTTGCAATCTGCCGACAAGGTTTTGCTCCGCTTCTTGTTGCGTCAGTCTTGGCGGAACACGAACCTGAATGCCAAGGCCATGAAAGGTGGCAACATCTTGTTGTGGATCTTGTATATGATGGCCAATATGAATGGTACATGGTCCTGCTCCGTCTTGTCGTCGCTGGGCACATATCTGGTCAACCTCTGCAAGTTGTAGAACTCGTGCAGGCTGAAGACGTAGTTCGACTGAACGTGCACTTTCACGAAAATAAGTGTCAGGATCCATGATGTGAACAGTGGGGATGAGACAGGCTGACCGAGTGGCGTCAAAATGTTGGTGCACGATCACCGTGGCCGCCGTCCCTCTGAATGCTGCATGAGGTGGTTCAGGTCGAATGAAAACCACATCTAATGGAGCCGATTGGTCCACCAGGTCTTCCCACATGAATCGCACTTCTCGATCCCATTCAAGGAACTCCATGTCAAAACGCAGAACTCTTGGCTGATCATGGAATCGATGATGAGCATGGCTGATGTAGTAAGACGTCACGAAGACTACTGGGCCTTCTTCTTCGTCTTCCACTTGGCCTTCACGGTTGAGGAGGTCAAAAACTGCAGAGGCCCACGTAGGAGATGAGTCCATCCCAAAGGTTCGAGTGGTGCCTGAGCTGTCAGTATTGGCTGCAACATTGATCCTTTGTGAGGAGCTAGCAGCATCATGAGAAAGAGGTGTGCTCCACGGTGTGCAGCCTGAAGCCCCGATCTCAAGTTATATAATATATATATGTGTGTGTGTGATAATGTAATTATTATTAGTGAAGCAGTAGTAAACCATCCCCAATTTTACCATAAATTGGTGGTGTAAAACATCAAAATATGGATGGATATGGGTGGTTTATTGCTTTACTGACATTAGATCGTATTTTTTAGACATATATATTTATATACATAATAAAGGAACTTTGTATATGTTTACAGTATTTGTTGTATGTATATATATATATATACATACATATATACATATATTTTTTTATTATATTGTATTGTACTACTATGTTTTTTATATTATCAAAGGAAGTTGGGAAGCAATCTTCCGAGTTACGGATGACTTTTACCTGTAACAAAAATGCATGAAGGGTGGTGACTGAATGTAGGATTTGTGGAGAGCTTCGTGAAGAAGTTGAATGCCCGCATCTTACCATGAACCAACCCTACTTAGTTCGTACGTCCTAGTATACATATGCATGAACCAGCCAGAAATCGGGATTTAGGCTGCACCAATCGGAATGTGACACGATTCAGAAACGATGTGAGTGGTAGGCATGAACAAAGAAAATCCAGGACTTAAATTTTAGAATAATGATTTCAACCAGAAATCACGGTTGGTTGATGGCTAAATACATATGAAAAATGGTGATTTCAAGAATCAAACATAGGGATATTTCAGCTGCAAAAGGGTGATTCAAAACGGACATAGTCGGTTTGTTGGTTATATTGACAATAGGGGGAACAAAGATGTGGGTTCCCCTTCAAGTGTCAGAATATAACTCCAAATGATGGTTGATTCATGTTCTGTTGGCTGTTCTAAGTGATTTCAGTGGGATTGTCACAGTGGATTATATAATTTGAGAGACAACATGCAGATATTTGCATATATTGACATGTTTTTGCCACGAAAATGGTCCCATGATCCACTTCTTGGATCTTCACAATCAATTCTAATCCACTATGGGAATCCATCCTCACACCAAGCAGTTGACCGCTTTGGGCTGACCTGTAGGTAATATTCACCTGGACGGTCTTCGCGTAGCAGGTGCTCGGAAACCCGGGGTGGAAACCTGTGGTCTTTTCAACACCATCAACCGTAAGGGTACCATGCACGACGCCACTGAAATGGTAAAGATGAGGGGACGTATTCCCATATTGATTTATTTAGTGAATTATGATGGTTAGTGAATATGATGAGGAATTTATGAATTTTTTAAGGTATTTTCGGTGAGTGAATTAGGATGATTTATGCAGAATCATTTAATTCTTAAGGAGGTGCCTCCAATTAAAATCCATATGCGAACTCAGATAGATCTGAATTTGATCTATGCAAATGTGCATGTGAAGGTATTTGCCTTTGCCCAGGGACTCACCCGGTCATCGACATCAATGCACCAGCAGTGCCTTCATCAGCGACCATGTGCGACTGACTCCAGGTTATTTACCCCCATCAATGGATGATTAAAGACTGACCATGACTGACAATGACGAGTCCGTTTGTATCATTCGTACCCAACTTTTGAGCTGCTCAGAACGACCAACATGTGAAAAGAGGATGTAAACCGAGTGAACTAATGGTCAAACCCATGTCATAAACCCTGAATGTTTGATGCTGAAGACCCATTTCTGGTGATCTTGGGGATGGTTTGTGGTTTTGGGTCTACCACATTACCTCGGAATCCCAAAATCCAAGTTGTTGCCAGTTGTGCTCAAGCTCCAAACCCGTTTTGCGACGCCGTGCTGCTTCGGTGGCAGCGGTCGTCGCCAAATCTCTTGGTTCCCAGACGGCGGGCACAACAGAGATGAGGAAAACTGCGCTCATCACAGGTATCACGGGGCAGGATGGGTCCTACTTAGCCGAGTTCCTTTTGGAGAAGGGTTGCTTGGAAAAAGCCAACGGCCTTGGAGCCTGAGACTGGGAGGTGATGTGATGCATGGAAGGGAAAGTGAGTTGAACCAACTTGATCACTCCATGTTTTTGTTTTCCCGCAGTCCTGAGAGATCCTGAGAGTAACCCCAACAGTGACTGTAGACATTTTGGCGTCCGTTCAAATCTACTTGTGGGTATGATCAAAACCCTTTTGGCCCATTTTTCAAAATCCCCATTATTAAGTGGGATATGTTATATATATCCCTAGTCTGGTCATTTAAATGGTCCCCATTTTGGTTTCCATTTTGGTCCCCATTTTGGTTCCCACCAAGCACTTCCAACTCAGTCAAGGCTATGAAGTGCATGGGATCCTCCGTAGATCCTCCAGTTTCAACACCAGTCGCATTGATCATATATTCGACAAGGCGCAGAAGCTGCGTGCCCGGTGATGGGACTGCTGCGGTTCCGATTTTTAGTGGATGGACATATAGGAATCGGTAGCACATAGGCCAAACATTCACCAACTTCAGGTTCACTGAGGATGTCACATTGAATTCTCTGAATCCATGATTGAGCACCCCAGCAACGATTTTCATACATCTCCATCATCTACTTGTGATGGACATCTAGCTGGGTGACGACAAGCAAATGTTTATGGCATCAGGGCTCAAGCTTCGAAACTCAAGGGTGCGGAAGGTTGTTATGGATCAATGTTTCAGTCCTGTATGCTGTATGCCTACAAAAGGCGTTGGAATCACTGGTGTATTCAACATGTTTGGTAGCTTCGGCAAGGGGGAAGTTTACAATTGGATGTTTAGAACCAATGTTTTTTTTCTAGACTTATGCTCCCATCTGCATACGATTATATTTGCATCGTTTTACATCATCTAATTTGAATCATCTTATGTGATCTTACATGATCTTACATCATCTTACATCATCTTGCATTATCTTACTATGTTAAAACGTCTTGGACATGTTACATTATCTTACATGATGTTGCATCTTACATCACCTTACATCTCCATATGTTTTTCCTTGCGCAAATCTCCTTCAATCTCCCTTGTATCGCCAGTCTTGTGGGCAGGTGAATCTTCACTATGGAGACTTGGTTGATTCTTCGAACCTGGCGTCCATCATGGCGAAGGTGAGCAAGCCCCAGCATATGATGCACATGGGTATCGGTCAAAATTTAAGGCCCAATTTTGGAACCACAGATTTTAGTCACTTGCAGTACTCATTATCCCAATATATCCGTGTTTTGTATTTTTCCATAAAAACTGAGGTGAAGCCAGACGAAGTCTACAACCTAGCAGCCCAAAGTGACTTGGAACTCGATTAATTGGTGATGCTTAGGGATTTCTAGGGGATGCATCGTGCACGATATACAACAGATAATCATAGCGATGTTTATGGACTGCATGTACATAAATATAGTTGTTGCGTTTTTACTTCATGTTCTTTGTGCATCCGTGTTCGTGGCTTTGTACATCTACAATATATCACTCATTTTTTTCTCAACAGTATCCAGAAAATGCTGGGGGTCATTGTTACATTTGATGCAAGGCCAACTCTGACATCGCAAAGGGTTAAGGTTCCCAAAGCAATTTCATTGTTGGACATGACTAGTTCACAGGGATTCCGGTCACTTGGATTCCCAATGATAAAGAAATATTGGTCTGTCCAAAAAATTGGGGAATGCCGGAATACCCTGCAAAAGCGCCACTTGAATCGGAAAAAAAAGATGATAAGCCAAACCATTGGCGTACAGTATTTTCAGACAAACACATCACATGGTTTTCCTTAAAAAACAAGTAAACTCACTCTACAACTGGTTCACATTGCCATAGCTATCGGTTTTACACCAAATTTCGATGGTTTCAGTTCCCAACTGTTGGGATTTCTGTAGGCAACCCCACTCCACCTAGTTTCTTCGGAGCTCAAACTATCCTTTGTTACGCTCCCCAAATGCAGCCTGCTTCCAGATCTTCCAGTTTGACGGCCGTCCTTCTTCCTAATTATCCTTGTTTGTGCTCTTCTTAGTTGTTTTAAATCCCAGAGTTTTATGTCGTGCCATGGCTTACCCCATTTTGCGGTACAAACATCCCATGTTCAACGTTCTGCCCATTTTGGCCCATTTATATCCATTTACCAATAGTACCGCACAAGGCGGTGGCGGAAGTTTCAAAAATAGGAAACCTATAGGAGAGGTTGGTTGTTGTGAATCACGGATGGCAGAGCGAATCCACTGATGTACCGACAGGTGGTTGGAGTTGTGTTTTTTGGAGTGGTTGCAATGGTTGCAGTGGTCACCTTGCCACAACTGCTGGATGTAGTGTGGTGTAGAGCAATTGCAGTTGTAGTTGCAGTTGTAGCTGTAGTTGTAGTGTCGCGGAGCTGTAGCTGTAATGTAGTGTAATTAGTGTAGTGAAGTGTAGTTGTAGTTGTAGTTGTAGTGCAGTGTAATTAGTGTAGTGTAGTATGTGTAGTGTAGTGTAGTGTAGTGTAATGTAGTGCAGTGTAGTGCAGTGTAGTGTAGTGGTAGTGGCAGTTGTAGTTGTAGTGTAGTGCAGTGTAATTAGTGTAGTGTAGTGTAATGTAGTGTAGTGTAGTATGTGTAGTGTAGTGTAATGTAGTGGTAGCTGTAGTTGTAGTTGCAGTTGCAGCTGCGGTTGTAGTTGTAGTGTAATGCAATGTAATCAGTGTAGTCTAGTGTTGTGTAATGTAGTGTGGGTGTAGTTGTAGTTGTGTTTGTAGTTGCAGTGTGCTGCAGTGTAATTAGTGTAGAGTCGAGTAGTGTAGTTGTAATTGTAGTTGTAGTTGTGGTAGCAGTTGTTGTTGTAACTGTTGTTGTAGTGTAGTGTAGTGCGGTGTAGTGTAGTGTCACTAGATGTAATTAGCGTAGTGTAGGGTAATTAGTGTAGTGTAATGTAGCGCAGTATATTTGTAGTTGTAGCAGTCGTGTAGTGTAGTGGTAGTTGTAGTTGTTGTAGTTGCAATTGTCTACCTATCTATCTGTCTGTCTGTCTGTCTATCTGTCTATCTGCAAGCTTGACAACGCAGCTATGTTACGAGACTTCCTCAATTTTTTGAACTTGACAACATCAAAAAGAAAACAATTCTGCGAGACTTCCTCAATTTTTGCACTTGACAACGTCAAAAACGAAGCAATTCAATTCTGCGAGACTTCCTCATTTTTTTTAAGTTGACAACATCAAAAACGAAGCAATTCTGCGAGACTTCCTTCAGAAATGGAAAGTTGAGTGCAGAGCTGACGGCCTCGTACCAATGCGTTTTGTGATTTTTGGACCCCACCTGTCTAAACTACTGCGCCCGCCACGGAAAAATAATACGGGTCATACGAAATGCTGCACCTGTCACGCAAAATCATCTCAGCAAACCTGAAGATCTGATGCTCCAAAATGCAAACTCTCTGAGGAAATCAGCGCCCGGACCTCCTAACATCTCTCATGAACATGTCTCTTGTACTGCGCCTGCCACGGAAAATGCATCTTTGCAGATCCTCTTCAAATGTCCCATGCCTGCCATCGTTTTTGGAAATGCCACAAAACCCGAACGCTTTGCTCACTTTTGACAAGGTGCGCAATCCCGTGCGCCTGCCACGCAAAACGACATCTGAACGTCCAAAACTGCTCCGAACCCCTCAGTTTTCTCCACTTTTGACTTCGAAATGTGCTTCGCGCCATAACGGCGTGCACTTTTCAACATCTCAACTTCCAAAAGTGGTCCGAACATGTGGTGTGTTTAAACATTTTGACTTCGAAATGTGTCTCTCATCTGCCCAGCGGGCTCCGCACCCGCCGCTTTAGCGAGCCTACTTTTCGACCCTCCGGAGCCACAAATCATTGGAAAAACATAGTGTTTCGCGACTTTCCTACCTTTTCGCGCACCTGGATCTTCTTTCTTCTGAGACT
>Ga0126342_10009219_pt1:0-15000 | contig 17687 bp, 17 predicted proteins | sample Cyp1metagenome_FD_92528 | JGI IMG/M metagenome (GOLD analysis project Ga0126342, IMG submission 92528) | Coral microbial communities from Lord Howe Island, Old Settlement Bay, Australia - Cyphastrea 1 metagenome | ecosystem: Host-associated > Invertebrates > Cnidaria > Coral ... | reverse complement strand
ACTCCCTCAAAATTAGGCTCTTGATCGCCCCCCAGGCCCCCACACTTGGAGTTTCCTAGCGATGCAGACTGCGCATGGTACAGTAAACGACGATCCAAAACCTGGAAGTTCCGTCTCTTAGTCGAACGGTGAGCTGCCCTGAAGTAAATCCAATGGTTGTGATATGTGAAAACCAATGTAAACCCATTCGTTAAAAGCATCTACCTAAATCAACAAATTTGGGCAGATGTTCAAGGTTTAAACAACAAGCAAACAGCTTATTTGTTTTTTTAAATTGTTTTTCACATGTTGAAACTGAACATAATTTATACGCCCCCAAACTTTATCTAGCACATCAAGAATTGAGGAAGATTAGGTTCCATGATCAGTCCTTTTTGAAATTGATGTTCCTATTGAAACCAATTTAGGGGGTGTACATATAGCCCCAATGGTTTTTTCTGTCTCAGGACTCTTGGAAACCGATGAGGTCGTCACCACCTGTCCCCGGGGCTTGACGCGCGATGGCGCTGGACCAGGGATGTTTGGGTTGATAGCTCCAATAATTATGGCTTATGATACTTAAAACATCTTAAAACTAATTATAGCTATAGTTTAGTGGCTTATAAACCAATTTTGATAACAGTGGGATAGGAAAATTGAACATTGGTATGCATTCCACTCTGATAATTAGCAAACCTGACGTGGACAAACCTCTTCTTTGTAATCATTTATGCGACATACATCTACATAATGCACAAAAAGCGGGTCTTTGGAAACAGGGGTTGCCACAGCATACCACAGCAAGCCTGGGATGCAAAATAGACATTGCCTCTTCCTGATGGTGGAACAGGACATCCCGGTGTCAGAAAAACGCCTGCCCTATGTGCCTAAAAAACATCAACCCTATTATATCCCTATTATATTCCCAGTATATCCCATCATTCTCCCCAATCATATCCCCATCATATCCCATTATCCAATGATACACAGCCATTACTCTTGCCTGTAAAGCCAAGATTGTCTGCCATTATAAACCCACACTGCAATCTTTGGCGCCGAAAATTACTGTAATCCCGGTAATCCAAGTAGATCCAGCAAATATTCCCACTATATATCTATATATGATATATATATATATATGTAGAAATTATGTACATATATAGGTTATATAGATACACACACATATTATATATATATATATTTATACATATGTCCATGAAAGCATTATATACTTAGACCCTCCAAGCAGACATAAGAATTGAAAAAAACACCAACATCATTAACCCGTATTTCCAGACACTTGGGCTAAGTGGATCGTTTGGGGATTTCACACCCAAGTTTGATGATCCTATTAAGCCCCACTCCCGTTCCCATAAAGTTCCAATTTGTTGATGCCTCAGGCAATCAAATCCCTAATAGTTCCCATTTTTTTGATGGTTTCTTATATAATCTCATCAATTCCCATTTAAAATCATTTAGCTCCCTATTTTCTTCATGGTTATATTTCTATAAACCTAATCGTTCCCATGATATGAAATTCCAATTTCTTGATGGGTTTAAGCTTCCATTTCCAGGCATCTATCCATTTCTATCCATGGTTAACACTTCCATTTCCATATCCATCCCATGCATGGTTCCCATGTCCCAAATTGTGGGTTTGCCTGAGAATAGTGTACCCTAAATCCATTGCATTATCATCATTTTCCCCATTAAAAGAACAATTTCCGGGGTGTACCCCATTTGCAAAGCACATGACATTTCCATTGGATTCCCATTAGATTCCCATGAAATCAATGTAAAATCACCATTTCAGCATCTAGAGGGCATTTTCCCTGATTTTCCTATCTTTTCCCTTGGATTTCCCTATGATTTTCCCATGCCTAACCTTGGCTCCCAGGCTACAAGTGGCTCCGCGCCGTGCCACCTGGTGCCTTCACGGGGCCCCACATGGACCGCGCCTACGTGGGCTGCTCGGAACAAAGGCTGACGGCCTGGATCCCTCTCGGCGATGTGAGGCCTGGGGAACCATTGACACTGGACGATTTTTGGTGAATCGAAGATATCTGCGATTTTTTGGTATATGACTATAGTAATATCACTAATATATCCACGATATAATGGAATATCCATATATACCTGGTTGGAAAATATCTGCCCATAGAAATAGTTGGTTTACCTACATAAAAAATGGGTGGATTTTCTATAGTCATGAACTATATGATGATATATGATCATTACCCTCTGGTAAACATCAAACAACTATGGACAATTACAATTTTTACTGGGTAAATCAACTTCTTGATGAGGTTGGTTTATGACATTAATGTGGGTAAAACTGCCATAAACCACCCATGACTGGGAATCGGAACCATACCACATAAAAAATGCTGATGACTGGGGGATGGTTTATGGATGTTTATGGCGTTGTTTTACCGACATTAAGTAAGTTTTTTTTAAAGGAAATCAACGACTTGAAGATGATGAAGTGATAGTAAGTTGAGATTGGTGAACTGACTTAGGATGAACATTGATCTGAACGTGATCTAAGGGACAAAACATGGGAAGAAACAACAGTTTTAGAGGGAAATCCTGGGATAGAGAGCTGTAGTCAGATATCAAAATTTGGGATTTGAGATGATTTAAGAATTTAAGATTGTATATACTAGGATTCAAGCGACAAAACATGATGAACTGGAGATGCTGGGAACCAACTTGGCATTCAACTTGGGATGAATATTGATTGTTTCACGATTTCAGCGGCCAACATGGGGGAAACCAGCAGTTTTAGATGGGAAATCATGGCACATAGAGAGCTGTAACATATTATCAAACTGGGATTCAAGATGATTTAACACGAATTAACCATATTTAACCGACAAACATGATGAAACTCAACAAGTTTGGATGGGATATGATGAGATACAGTATGACGGCATACATATATATATATATTATATGTATATATATTTTTTAAATGTATATATAAATTATATATGTATATATAAATTATATATGTATATATAAATTATATATTATGTGTGTGTGTGATAAGGTTGAATATATAAAAATAATATCGTTGCTTGGCTGTGCCTGAAAATGGGTGGCACCCCCCAAGTGGGAAACTGAGGAATCTGACTTTCCCATGATCAAAAGATGGGGTTGAAATATGTTGAAATCCGTGAGTTGCATATGTACAAATATCAAGAAATCATCAAAATGTATCAAATATATAGTTCTATGTATCATTATGTGTGCATATACATATATATATGTATATCATATATTTCCATACTAAAAAAAAACGCAAGACGATGTTGGAACTGGGCGCCATGTGATTCGCCAAAAGCAACTCAACAGTGGGCGGGCTCGCAACATGTCGAGCACGGGGCGTGATTCAAGCCTGTGCCCTGTCGTAATCTGACCAGGCAATCCCCCAGTTTCAGCAGATAAATACTGGAGATAATACGGTAATAATGATAATTTCATCAAAAAAATACGTTTATCAGCATCATCATAACAATAATAACAATAGTGATAATAGGAACAATTATCATCGTCATCATCATCGTCATCGTCATCATCATCATCGTCATCATCATCATCATCATAATCATCACCATCATCACCATTATCACCATCATCATCATCATCATCATCATAACCATGATCATCGAATCGGCATCATCATCATCATCATCATCATCACCATCATCATCATCATCACCATCACCAGACAAAAGGGGATTTTCCATGACCATTTTTGATTGCCATAGGGGTATTTACAAGTTTTCGTGGTTGAGCTTACAGCAGCAGCTAAGCAGGAATCCAAAACCCTGCTGGTCACGGCCAGATACTGATTTGTTTCAGCCTGCATATGGAATTTACTCTCTGCCATATAATGTAACCTAACATAACTTTGAAAGATGGCGACATCTGGATGATTTCTGATGATTTATCTATTCAACATGGTGATGTTCCATAGCTATCTTAATTACCAGACGGGTACCATTGAACATCTGAATGACATTGAGCAATTGCCTCATCACATTTTGCGGCCATGAAATGTTTAGTAGATCCACTAAAACTCAACAGAAAACTCACCTCCCGATGTTGTTTCATAACTGGTGGCAGGTGTGGGCAGAAAGAGCTGGGCTCACTCTGCTGGCTGCCCGGTTCCCACTGCAAGCCGCAGGTTGTGCAGAGGCACGAAAGCCGAGGGATGTTCCAGGGAAATGGTGCCATACCCTCTGGTAATAACTACATGTATAAATCATTATAACATAGCCATGGAAAATTGCCGGAACGAGATGATTTGCCTACTAGCCATGGCTGATCTCCATTATTTTCCATTGCTATGTTAGGTTACCATAGGGTAGGTTTTTTACCCAGAAAGATCAGAAAGATGGATTTTCTGATGAATTTTCAGCATTGGAAACATCAATTCATGGAATAAATAGAGGCAGAGGATTGCCTCAGAGACGAGGTGCGGAAGGGCAAGTTATCTGACCCCACCAAAACTCAGGGATCAAATTTGCCATGTCCATATCTCAATTTTCTGTGATCAAAAATGACACAGGGAACCCACCTTTTTTTACATTTTGTTATAACGATTTGTCTATTGCCATATTTGAATTCCGTGGTTCAGAGGACCTTCGACAAGTCACTGCCCGGCTGAAGCGTTTGGAGGTTCAAAGACTACCAGCAAGCCGGTTCGGATGGAGAGAGGTGCGGTGCAGATTGTCAGAATGTTCATGTGGGGAGCGGATGCTGAACTCAGGAACTTTCAGGGGTGAGATCAAAGCGTAGAGGTCACAAGCAGACGCAGCATATATTTGTATAGTACAGCACTTCTCAATTCAATGAAGTGGGATATTTTTTCGGCACTTCTCCACCGGCAGCTCAGCTTTCTGCTGTCAAGTCAGTTTCGATTGGCCCGACGGCCAGAAAGGCACACTTTTCCAGTCGCTTTCCCAGTTTGTCACCACCAGTTGCCTTTTGTTTATGGCTAACTGGAAATCCCGAATTTACCAATGAAGACCAATGAATATCAATGAAAATCAATGGACATCAGTGGAAATCACTGAGTATAACGGAACATTTTTTCACCAAAATGACAGTCATCTATAGAAAATGGAATCAAATGTATCTACCATTTGGTAATTCAACATAGCTCTTGAAGATGGTCATTTAGGTCGTTGATTTACCCGTAGAAAATTGTGTTTCTTTCATGGTTTTCCATGGTTCTGTTAGTTTACCAGAGGGTAAATGATGATATATCATCATATAGTTACCGGTAATGACTATAGAAAATCACCATTTTTAATAGGTAAACCATATTTCTATGGGCCATCTTCGATTCACCAAAAATCTTTGATTCGCAAAAAACAAAACAGGTTTTCCCACGTTTCCCATGCAGGAGTGGTTGGTTAGCGGCGGATCCGGCGGCCCTGCAGCTGCCCGAGGATTGTCGATGGGAGAGCGCCCATTTTGCGGAAGGGGATGTGGTGCCTTGGAGGAAACCATGGAAAACATGGGGGAACAATGGATAAGATGGATTGATCACCAAAAAATCTAGCTATAAACTTGAGGTTGACTTTTTCAGTTCATTTCGTTGTTTTCTCCCCTGGTAATTTAACCGTTTTCTCTGGGAGAATGGGCCATTTAGTGCGACAATTTTCCCATGAAAACAACTTTTTTGCATGGGGTTTCCCATTGCTATGTTCGATTGCCAGAGGGTACCACCAAGCAAAATCTACCTAACTTAAGGTTGAGTTAATTTAGTTCAGAAGTTTTCCGTTTGACCTGTCCGGTGAACAGAGGGAGTGATTAGGAGCTATGGGTATGGATGCTTCTACATATTCTCAATATGGGAATTGAAGGAGGAACTAAGAGTTTCCCACCTGCAATTGGACTTATCTCGTTTAGCAGTTTGCATGGGTTTCTGAAAAAGTGATTATTGAGCACTAGAATAGAATTGCTTTGAGGTTGTTTGGAGGAAAACTGTAAAAAAGATACCCTTGAGGTAAAAAAGGCCAGGGGTTACCCTCTGGTAAACTAACATAGCTATGGAAAATCACCATTTTTGATGGGTAAATCCACTATAAATGGTCATTTTCAATAGCTATGTTGGTTTACGGGAGGGTATTGATATAGTTTCCCCAACACATTTTTACACATTGACTTGGCCAAATTACTGGGAACGACAGGGGAACATCAGCATCATTGCATGGTCGATATTAGATATAGGGAACACACTAGAGCCAGTCTTGGGGGTAGGTTGTAAGATACACATTGAGAAAAAAGAAGGTTTCGAAAATAAGGGGAGCTTGTAAAATCACAGCAAAACTGAGTGATTTTCACGTCTTTGATTCAAGTAAAACAAGAGTAGAGATTGTCCAGACATGCACGTTTTTGGCGGTCTCCTCTAAATCCTTTTTCAAATTAACCGTCGGATGTGCCAGGGTATAGGTCAATATTGAAGGATATTGAAGGCAGTCTAGCTTCAGTGGGTAAGATTTCCTTCGACTCAAAATCGAAGGCCGGGGAGCAGAGTTACAGAAAGTTGTTACATGTCCATAGGTGACATATTTTCAGGAGCAGATTCGGGAGATCAGATGCTGCTGCTTACTAAGTGTTAAAGCTCCAGGCACGGTGTCTGAAGACAAGCTCTCAGAAACGCGCTTTTACTTTGTCATCATCATATATAAAAGCATTGAATCCGAAGACCGGCTACCTCCCAAAGATCCAGTAGTATTCAGTGGTTCATGTTTCGCCGAAACTTGCAGTCTTATATATATATAAATACACATTATATACTGTATATGTGTGTGTGTGCGCGCGCGCACCCCCCGAATGTCAGATATCATTTGATCCCATTTCAAAAATTCCAATCTCATATCCCATTCTCTCAATCAAAGATCCTCAAAAATTATTTTTTTTGGTTGATAAAAAATGTCAAATTCCTCCTTCACCCGGTTTTTCCGTATGTTTTTCAGGCGATTTTCGGCATGGACCTGCTGCATAGCACGTTGCCCAACGGGTCCCGCGCCTTCCGCCTCTCCTGCGACACCCGCTGGCAGCCCCTGGACGCGCCGCCGCCGGAGCTGCCAACGGGGCCCTGGAGGGCCCAGGAGCCGAAGCCGAAGCGACGGCGAAGGGGGCGGAGCGACGAAGCGACGGAGCGGGCACAAAAGGGGCGATGTCAACGGGTTTTTTCGGCAGTGAAGATGGGTGCGATCCTTCTCTCTCTCTCTCTCTCTATCTGTGATATGAGTAACCGACAAAATTAGCGGAAGACTGAAGTAGTAGGGAGTGGACTTGGGATGTTCAAATTTGTGTGAAAACCTTCACAACCGATAATGGACCACCCACTTAACGATACGCTATTTTTACACATAGCATGGAAGTACAAACCTTCACAACCGATAGGGGACCACCCACTTTGTCCATGGCCATTGCGTGAGTAGAAAGTATTTTTTTCCGCCACTCATATATGCTATGTATTATTGTGATTCATTATGTATTATCATGTATATATATATATCACACACACATACACACACATATATATATATATATATATTGAATATGCAGTTGGGCAATATGCATGCACGAGTTGGGATGTATTCAGCTTGTGTTACTTTGCCATGGCTTAATATTTGCAAGGAAAAGACGCTTGATTTTGAATTGCATGCCCATATAATACATCTCCTTCCCCAGAAGCGGGGATTTTCACCAAGAGTCTACAAGACTGGTAGGGTCATTTGGGGATTATGGATCCTATGATAGGGACAGAAGGCTGGAGAAATAGACCCTGACAAGTGGGTTTGACATGGTTTTCCTGATGAAGTGGTTGAGTTACAGTATATGGTTTGTTTATACACGCTTGGGTGCAAATTCTGGCGAACCTCATCGTGTTTTGGGGTTGTTCAAGTTGTTTGATTCAGCCGCCACGAACCACAAAAACGGGGCATTGCTCTACGAGTGAAGTGCATGCTGGCCGCGCCGCAGACTCGTTTGGATTCAATCCGATTCATACACATTCCCCCTCCACAACGGATGGATTTGCATTGGTCAGTTGGGAATATCATAATTCGGGATAGAAACCAGCGGCTCCAATGGATTTATCACTGAAGCTATGTCCATCACATGTGGCCCGAGCAGTTAATGATATTTGAGCATGGTGCATGTGGAAATGAAGACTGCAGGAGTTGTCGCCAGCCAGCTACCACTGAAAGCCAACATGGAAGTGAGACAAGTCAAACTTGTGTTCATCATGTACATGCATGATATTCCATTGCCAAACATTAGGCTACTAGAGGGTACAGCAATTCGGACTGAAACCCGGTTGCTATAGGCGTCAAAATTAGGACGTCAGGAGCGATCAGGGCACACTGCCTGGTGATGTTGAGTATACAATGATGTACATTCATCATATTTCATCATATTTCATCATCATTCACCATCATTCATCCATTTCAATCCATTTCATCGAATTCTTTCTGGAAATGGCGCCATAGGTCAAAAATGGTCAAAAACTTCAAGGATGAGGCTGCCACTGCTAAACCAAGTCACAGCTCTGGACATGCGTCCGAGGTAGCGGAGATCATATCATATCATGGTCAGTCATGGTTATGTGGTTTCGAGTTCTTGGCGTAATCAAATTGATTATATATATATACACTGTATATAATACTGTAGGATCCTGTAGGTAAGTACATAATATATCAAATATATATATATATATATATATATATCAAATATATATATATATATCAATATATATATTTATATCATTATATTTCAATATATATCAATGTATATCAATCAATCAATATATATATATATGTATATAAATTATATATATATATATATATATCTAATATATCTCATGTCATATCCGTTTTGTAAATCAACAAACCTTCGCATCACGGCAGCACAAGATCGGGATGGACACCGGATTCAGCCATAGACGCCTCAACGGTTGTGCGGCCTCCATGACATGTGCCACCCTATGGCTGCGCAATGCTTGGCTGTTTTTGGCCAGTACCTGGGCTGCATAGGGGTTTCGTGAAAGGCATTTGCATCATCACCCTCACCATCGCCATTACTATTACCATTACTATTACCATTACTATCATCATTACTATCATCGTTACTATGATCATTACGATCATCATTACGATCATTGTTACTCATCATCACCACCATCATTATCAACATCGTCATTGTCATCGTCATCGTCATCGTCATCACCATCACTATCATCACTATCATCACCATCAGCATCATCATCATCATCAACAACAACAACAACTTTGCGCCACCCGCAGCTCCTTTCAGGGATGTCGTGGGACACAGGCCCTGGGGATATTGGAAACCCCCTGGGTGAAATGTGCAAGATGGACTTCTGAAAATCGCCTGGAGAATCGAAAAAGATACAAAAAGACACAAAGTAACGTCCCAGCAGTTTCCAGAGATCTTCATCACTTGCCTCGACTTTGAAATTATCGAGACCACCACTTCCCAATCATTTTGCACCCCATGGATCTGTCAGTAAATCCTGTAAAATCCAGCAATTTCAAATGGTCCCGCTAAAAGTATGTACCTTCTAGGATCCTATACTATGAGTACAACAGCTGCCATTTTTGAAAATAGAACTGCACCTTTAGTTCTACCCAGAGTCCTACCCCGAGATTTCCCATCAACTCCCGTTCTTCAGCCAGGCTCCCTGTTGGCCTGCGCGGATGAAAGCTGCGCCACGACGAACCGCGGTGCTGCAGCCAGGGCCTGGGAGAAGATCGAAGCCGAGTGCAGGGAGAAGTTGGAACAAAATCGTGGCTGGACCGCAGAAATCGGATGGAATCGGTGGGGCTTCAGTGAGCTAAATCGTGAAGTTTGTGAGCAAACATAACTCCGGGGAAGCTGCAGCACATTTCCACGGCAACTCTCATTTGGCCATTGTGGTGTATCCCCTCTTGCAAAGCAGAAGGACATCAGGCAATTGAATGATATGCCCAGTTTTATGTTTTTGTTTGCCCCCATAGTGTGTTCCTTGACCTATTTCTTTATATCCAGGTGTGTCACTTATTGGGTTTTCATTCGATGTGTTCTGCGGTTGGTTCTGGGATGTTGTAGGACTAAGATGGAACTGAACTGAACTCCGCAAATAAAACAAATTTTAAAATATTATCCCGGCAAGAGACCCCAAACAGTGTGGGCAGAGTAAACAGATCATGTATTATAATGTTGTTGATGATGGTGATGTTTATGATGATGTTGATGATGATGATGGTGATGATGGTGATGATGATGATGCTGATGATGATGATGGTGATGACGATGACGATGATGGCGATGCAATGATGACGATGATGACGATGCTGCTGCTGCTGATGATGATGATGATGCTGATGATGATGTTGCTGATGATGATGATGATGATGATGGGGATGGGGATGGTGATGGTGATGATGGTGATGATGATGATGATGGTGATGATGATGATGATGGTGATGGCGATGCCGATGCCGATGACGACAATGAGGATGATGATGATGGTGATGATGATGGGGATGGGAATGGTGATGATGATGGTGATGATGATGATGGTGATGATGATGATGATGATGTTGATGATGATGACGGTGATGGCGATGGCGATGCCGATGACGACGATGAGGATGATGATGATCATGATGATGATGGTGATGATGATGATGATGTTGATTATGACGATGATGATGATGGGGATGGTGATGATTATGGTTATGATTATGATGATGGTCATGGTGATGATGATGATGGTGATGATGATGGTGATGATGATGCTGATGGTGATGATGATGATGATGATTATGGCGATGATGATGCTGATGGGGATGGGGATGAGAGGAAGATGATGATGATATGGGTGTTGAGGAGGAGGAGGAAGATGATGAAGTTGAGGAGGATGATGTTGAGGACATTTCACAGGAGCCATTTTGGATGTAAATTTACAGGAAAAATGCCGGACGCTATTCCTGCGGCCAGCATTTTGTGCGAGGGTGCGCAGTCGAAATGCACATGGACATTTCACAAGAGCCATTTTGTACGGAAATTTATATACAGGGAAAATGCCGGACGCCCCGGATACCACCTCGACTAAACACCGGGCCTTACTTGTTACCGTAAGAACCCCTCAGTGTGGCCACACTGTTGGGGGAATTTTCTAACAAATGTCGACGTTCGATCATGTTCTATCAGTCATATCTCCTCTTGCTAGCATCCTCCCCAAGATTTTTGCTCAGCATCCCAAGCAATATCCAAGTGGACTGGTGTCCAGGCACCGCTGCGGCCATGCGCTGCTTGGAAGGGCATTTCTGGGAAGCACGAGAGCCAGGGAAGCGCGCGGGCGATTTCTTCACGACCCTGAGGCGGCGCGCAGAGAAACCGGCTGTCGATGGGGTTTGTTCAATGTAACATGCTAGGGATTAATCAATGGAGTACTATGGGGTCTATATATATATAACTGGGGTGTCATCAATGGAATATACAAGGATTTATTCAATGAAGTACTGGAATATACTAGGGATTATTTTACGGAGCGCTGGGTTTTACACAATGGAATAACGTATTAGAACATATCTATATAGTATATTCTGCATATCAGTGGAACCATCGATACAACCTCTATACCTAGGATTTACTCAATGGAACGTGCTAGAGTTTCAATGGGATATATTTAATCGGATATGCAGCCAGCAACATTATAGTCACTGTGGTAAGCTCCATGCCATGCAGCTCCTTTTAGAGGGTTGATACCAGCCGGCGCAATTGGGTAATTATAGTTTATCGCATTGGGTTTACCACTAGTTATATACCACTGTGCCACTTTCAAATTGTTTGGATTTAAACATTAATGTTCTGGAACCAAATCAGTCAATTGCAGAGATCTCTGAGACATTTTTTTCGCCAATGGGAAGGCGAAAGGCATGACCAACTTCAAATATTGTTTTTTTGTATTTTCCATTCCTGCCTGGGAGGATTCACCCCATGTAATTTGTTTCTTGGGAGGGTTGCTTGCTCAAGCATCAGCCAGAGTCGTACACCCCAAGGGGTGGCGTCCTTGCAGGAAACTGCGCCATGACGCCGAGATGTGCTGTGGCGGCTGGTAGAGGGATAGTACTGGGAAGATCCCTCACCAACAATAGGGTTAAGTGGTTTACCAAGAGCAACAGACATGATCCGGATATTTTTGGCAACCTATACCACCTGGCAATGGATTACTCGTGACTATGCAGGATTTTCATGGATGTTCCACAACTTTTCCCCACCAGAGCTGGTGATTTCCCAGGGATTAGAGGGTCACCAGAGTTCATCCCCACATTCCAAGATCTGCAAAACCTCATCCGGGTTCCGGTGAGGTTTACTTGGCTGGAGCAGGAAGGGAAGGCATCTTGGACTGGTTGAAGTGGCATTTTAAGGAGACCCTTACCATATACCCGATATTGCTGATTGGGAAGCGACATGGCCATGTTTTGCTCAAACATGCTCAAACTGTTAGTTGCTAAAGCTGAGTTGTTTTGCTTGTTGACATTGTTGAGAAGGGTTGTAGATCAGTTTTGTTTACTGATGGTGGTAACGTCATTGCCTGTCTAGTTGTCCAAATTGATTGTTGCTACCCTGTCATGTTTTCGCCGTCTTCGTCCGTAGTTTAAAACCCCTTAATTCCGATTTATGTTCATTTTGTGTGTATGGTATGGTATTGTTTCAATTTCAACTGTTTTCGCCCAAGTTCCTACTTTTGGTAGGTGTCATCACCATGTTTTGAATAGGCACATGAACCACTTGCAAGCCAACCCAACGTTGTTAGTCATCGTTCGCCGATGCCAAGGTCACCACGGAGTTGAAAAAGGTTTTCCGAGGGATTTTCCATTCTGCGAAGCAGAAACATAGCGATCCGGACAAGGCGCACCATGATGTGTTGAAAAACATGTGAAATCTGAACCTGGGTTCAGGCTAGGCTTTTGTGTGTTGATTCTATGCGATAGCTGCGGAATGTAAGCCGACAAGGCCCAAGATGCTGATACCCCCCGCAAAAATAAGGATGTAAGGTGATGCAACAGTGAAGAACTTGTGATTTCTTGGAATTTTGACCATTCAGAACTGATTCTGAAATCCTCCTGCAGAAATCTGCATGGTGATTTCAAAGATGTCCTTTTACAGTTTCAATCCCTACCTGAGATGAGTCTCAATGAACAGCCTGGCGAAAACGTGCCTTGTTAGGTAAACACCGGGGGTATGAACAACAAACGTGGTCTGGATAATAAGTGTTTGAAGATCATTTTGTCCGAGGCCAACCCACAAAATACACAGGTCTTCGAATTGGCGTTCAACGAGGAGACGAATGAACGAAAAATGTGGCAGAAAGCCAACAACAAAGCAGCTGCTCCGGCTGAAGTCGGGTTGGAATCGGGGCCTAAAGAGGGTTTTAATAAGTGATGTAAGAATGTCAGAGCAAGAAAGCATTTTCCATGTGCATTGAGCAGATGCGATATTTCACAAATATCTAGATGATTGGCTGGCGTATTTGGCCCTAAGAGCAACAAACTCATCATAGAGCTCCCAAGAGTAATAGATAATTAATAGTAATAGGGCCTAGGGGATACAAACGTCAAATTGTTTGGACAAGCGCGTTTGTTTGAAAGTAGGGTTCCCCAAACCCACTGGTTTATCTTAATCTTCCCTATTGGAATGTCTATACTGTGGGCAAATAGTAAGTTAGGATTGACAGCAAGAAGCCCCTAATACTAACATTGGCCGGCCAAAAGTTCATTAATAGCACGGTAGAGATTGGATTTTGAAGTCCATGGTCCATGATCCTATGCAACGGATACCGGTACTTCTGCTGGAGTATCTCTCGTCTCTACATCAATGAGCCATCGGATGTTAAAGAATGATAGTCCAGCCAGAGACGGGCTCATACCCCTCATACTTAGCACTTGAACTTGACTCTATGGTGAAGGTCCACGTGCGGATTCCGTTTTTTCATGGTCAAAGAGTGCAGCATCAGCTGCCACGATGGCCCCATTTTCCAAGCTCCAAGGTCTACTGGGACCCCGCCGGGAGGGAAGTCCCAAGCAAAACCCTGCGCGCCAAAGCAGCTGCGCTCAAGGGCTTGGAGGACAGTTTGGTCGCTCGGCGAGGCCCCGGGCGATGTCCGGGAAAACCTGGGTAGTAAAAACATGAAATACGTAGATGTTTTTAAAGTCCCAGTCACACATGGAATATCCATGAATATCCATGAATATCCATGAATTTTCCCCATGTATCTGGGTTATAGCTATAGTATGTGGGTTAAGTTACGAACCACCTAAGTGGGATGCACATCCAAGTGGTCTTCCTCCTTCCTCTACAGCAATTAACCCCAAAGAGACTGGATTTGAATCAGCTGGGACGACCTTGGATGGTGTATGGCGGTGTATGAACAATATTTATCCATATTTAACCATCAATATGTATCAAAAACATGAAACAATGGGAGTCTTGCTGGCGATAGATACATGGATAGATGGATAGATGGACAGATGGATAGATGGACAGATGGACAGATGGACAGATGGATAGATGGATAGATGGATAGATGGATAGATGGATAGATGGATAGATGGATAGATAGATAGATAGATAGATAGTAGATCGATGGATCGATGGATCGATGGATCGATGGATAGATGGATAGCTGGATAGCTGGATAGCTGGATAGCTGGACAGATGGATAGATGGATGGATAGATGGATAGACAGATAGATGGATAGATGGATAGATGGATAGACAGATAGATAGATAGATAAGATAGATAGATAGATAGATTAGATAGATAAGATAGATTCGATAGATAGATAGATAGATAGATAGATAGATAAATAGATTAGATAGATTAGATAGATTAGATAGATTAGATAGATAAGATAGATTAGATAGATTAGATAGATTAGATAGATTAGATAGATTAGATAGATTAGATAGATTAGATAGATT
>Ga0126342_10009218_pt1 | contig 17687 bp, 16 predicted proteins | sample Cyp1metagenome_FD_92528 | JGI IMG/M metagenome (GOLD analysis project Ga0126342, IMG submission 92528) | Coral microbial communities from Lord Howe Island, Old Settlement Bay, Australia - Cyphastrea 1 metagenome | ecosystem: Host-associated > Invertebrates > Cnidaria > Coral ... | reverse complement strand
GTGGCAGGCACGGCACTTTGTGACATTCCAACCTGTTTGATAACGTGTCGAAAGTCGTTTTGTGTGGCAGGCACAATACTTTTGCGTCGTTTTCACAGGATGAGTTGCAGTTTTCATGGCACGAGCTACATTTCGAAGATCTCTGACATCATTTTGCGTGGCAATCGAAGCACTTCACACGTGTCGCATTGCCTGCTCTACACTCCACACTCTACACTCCACACTTTACACTCCACACTCCTTCCACACTCTACACTTGACACTCTACACTTTACACTCCACATTTTACACTTTAGACTTCACACTTTACACTCCACGCTCCACACTGTACACTCCACACTCCACACTTTAAACTTTACACTCCTCACTCCCCACTTTACACTCCACACTCTACATTCCACACTTTACACTCCACACTTTACATTCCACACTTCACACTCTACACTCTACACTTTGCACTCTACACTCCCCACTCTACACTCCACACTCTACACTCCACACTTTACACTGTACACTCCACACTCTACACTCCACACTCTACACTCCACACTCTACACACGACACTCCACACTCTACACTTTACACTCCACACTTTACACTCCACACTTTACACTCCACACTACACACACCACACTTTACACTGTACACTCCACACCCCACACTCTACACTCCTCACTCCACACTTTACACCCCCCACTCCACCACACTCTACACATTACACATTCCACACTCCTCACTCCACACTTTACACTCCACACTCCTTACTTTACACACTTGACACTCTACACTTTACACTCCACACTTTACACTCCACACTTTACACTCCACACTTTACACTCCACACTTTCCATTCCACACTTTACACTCTACACTTCACACTCTACACTTTACACTCTACACTCCCCACTCCACGCTCTACACTTTACACTCCACACTTTACACTCCACACTTTACACTGTACGCTCCACACTCCACACTTCACACTCCACACTTTACACTCCACACTCCACACTTTACACTCCACACTATACACTTCACACTCTACACTTTACACTCTACGCTCCCCACTCCACGCTCTACACTTTACACTCTACACTTTACACTCCACACTCTACACTCCACACTTTACACTGTACACTCCACGCTTTACACTTTACACTCCTCACTCCACACTTTACACTCCACACTTTACACTCCACACTTTACACTGTCATTCCACACTTTACATCCCACACTTCACACTCTGCGCTCTGCGCTTTACACTCTACACTTTACACTCCACACTCTACACTCCACACTCCAGACCCCACACTCCACCACACTCCACCACACTCTGCACTCTACACTTTACATTCCACACTTTACACTCTACACGTCACACTCTACACATTACACTCTACACTCCCCACTACACACTCTACACTTCACACTCCACACTTTACACTCCACACTCCACACTTTACACTCCACACTCCTCACTCCACACTTCACACTCTACACTTTACACTCTACACTTTACACTCTACACTCTACACTCCACACTCTACACTGTACACTCCACACTTTACACTTTACACTCCTCACTCTACACTCCACACTCTACACTGTACACTCCACACTTTACACTTTACACTCCTCACTCCACACTTTACACTCCACACTTTACACTGTCATTCCACACTTTACATCCCACACTTCACACTCTGCGCTCTGCGCTTTACACTCTACACTTTACACTCTACACTCTACACTTTACACTCCACTCTCTACACTCCACACTCTACACTCCACACTCTACACTCCACACTCCACCACACTCTGCACTCTACACTTTACACAGTCCACACTCCTCACTCCACACTCCTTACGTTTACACTCCACACTCCTTACTTTACACTCCGCACTCTACACTTGACACTCTACACTTGACACTCTACACTTTACACTCCACATTCCACACTCTACACTTTACACTCGACACTCAACACTTTACACTCCACCCTCTTCCGCATTCCACAGTCTACAATGCACTGGTATGATAGCAGGGGAAAAATGTAGACTGTTCAAATAACTTGTTTCACAATAGTGTTCTACGTCACTGCATTCGGGTTCGTGGGCTGCATCTTGTTTTTTGACTCTGGGGTCGCTTCAAATAATGATTTCTTGTGCGCTAGTAAAGTTATCATTGCGAGGTACAAGAAACACGTTGTTTTTTTTCCTGCTCTGAGTGCCAAAAATGATATTGAATTTCAGCAGGCTTCCAACAAACAGCTACAAAGTCTTGGGGTGCACTTTCAGGATTTGGTTCCAGTCCGTGTTAGCCAAGGGTGGGATTGGCTGCTTCCGGAGTTAACGCTGGAGGAATGGAAGTTTGCACAGTTGTCGGTGTTTGTGCAGCTTACGAGCATGTGGCCCATGTCTAGGACGCGGGGAGGTGGCAACCTTACTATTTTGCCTAGGTGCTTTCGCTGCCATGAAGATTCCTGCGCTACACTCGTTATACAGCTGTGCTGGAACCCTTGACGATTTCTTGGAGCACAATTTACATATCCAGAAACTTCCCTGTGGAGTGTTTTGTAATGTTTTTGTAATGTTTTGTAGCATCCCTCTTTGATTCTGCCATTTCTGCGACGGTTGATGTTGCAAGGGTTAAGTTCGCAGGGCAAATTTTAATGCGGATCTTAGCGGAAGCGGCTCCGTGAAAGGGTGCTAAGCTGCTAGACCATGTGTTGGAATTGTGAGCAAGGCTGTTGGGTCTGGTGAGAGGGGATTATCTCTTTGGTTGCTCCGTGGTGATGTATTTCACCCAAGTATAGCGTGCGACATAACGACCTGATCGGCACTGCCCCACAGGTACCACATGTCCCACTTGCCTCTCACACGATTGAAATTCATACTCAAGTGAGCGGAAGTGCGACTTAAGCTCATTAAGCTCATCAAGAAACAGAAAAGCAAAAGCAGAAACAGCACACGCGCAACCCAAGCAAAAAGAGCCAAAGCCAAGAAGAAGGCCGCAAATCCAAGTGGCACAGTCTTCAGCAACCGAAAGAACAAGCGAAGCAGCCCCTCCGCTGCTTTCAACTCCGGGTCACGCATCGTGCATCGGGGCATGGCGTCTACATCACAACGATCCAGTTCCACAATGTTCCACAATGTTCCACAATGAACTTTGGCTGGAGCAGGAACAGAGCAGGAACAGCCTGGAACAGCCACAGAATGAACAGCACGTGGCACTGCGCGCCCACCTCAGCAGTGCGCGCCAGCACAGTACCATGAAACGACTGAGCGCCGACCACGCGCCGTACACTGCGAGGTACCATCGAGGTACCGCCAAATCCGCAAACAAAAAAAACTGAAAATCGAAAAAAATCGAAACAAAAAACATCCCTTCATCGATATTCATCGATACGATACGCGCTCAACACACAGAATGGGCACTTCCACGCCGCAACGGCATCGACGCTGCTTTGCTGTGATGTTGATAATGTTGGGAGTTAAGTTTTTTTTTTAATAGTGGTACTTTGCGGCAATTTTGCGGTCTTGAAATGTTAGTGGCTTGTCGTCGAGCTGTTGTGTCCGCGCGTCGTCACTCAGAGTTTCCTTTGGTTTGCTTTGGCAAGACGCCCCGCGATGGCTTAAATTGGCCTAATGCATGAAGCAAAAAAACTCCTGGGAGCTCAAGCAACTCGACAGAGCGTCTCAGAGCACTCACTAGGCACACGGAGACACCTTTTTTTCCAACTGGACACATCGTCGCCATCTGTTTCTTGGCTCACGGAGACCGTGCTGCACGGAGAAGTCGCCGTGAATGGCCGTGGAAGCCGTCGCGGCCCAGCTCTAAGCTTTGACATCCGTGACCATGACTCCAAATACTCAAATCATACTAAAATCATACTCAAATCAGACACATCAATCACATCAATCACGTCAGCAAGATCAACATAGATCAACCACCACCAATATCTCCTCCGGCCCCAGCCCAGGAGCGCGCCAGAAAATTTCTTCGCGTCCATCTCTTTTGCTGTAGCTGCTACAGGCTCCAGGCAACCACAGTTATGGTTCTCTGTGCGCATCCTTTTGCCAGCCTCCCCGCAGCAACGGTGTTGGTCCGGCATCTTTTTCAAGCTGGCATTCTTGACATGCTAGACACGCAGGCATCCTTCAGTAGCACGCAGTTCCCCTGTGGCGAAGCCTTTTGTGTTTGGCAGGCTGTTTTCAAGTAGTTGATTGAAGGTTCAAAAAGCAAGGTTCCGCATGTCAATTTAGCAAGGGCCAGCAAGCAGCCCCGTGGCCCCGCCGTAGTCGACCTTTTCCGCGGTATTGAACCCCTGTGCGTTACAACGCGTTTTGCGCGTCATTCTTTTTCACTTTTTTTGACCTTGGAAGGGCTGGCTCGTACCCACATGGCCCAACATGGCCCAACATAGCCACAATACGGCTTAACATCCCAAGCTGGCTCCAAGCTCCAACATGCCTCAACCCAGCCCCAACCAGGCCCTGTAGATACTTGTAGGCCCTTTGGGCCATGGGGATGCAAAAACGAAGTTGGGTGAAAATGTTGGTTTTGGAAGCTATGTTTTTTGGACGTGGCTGAGTAGCTAAAGCACCGCACTTGGAATTTGTTTTGTTGGTTCCATCTAAAGAAACGAATGGTTGCAACATGCCCCAAACCGCAGATTTTTGATTTTTGTTAGCTAGTTGTTTGCGATATTTTGACAAACTCCCTAAAAATAAGCGTGGTCTTTGGTTTATGGCTGTACTTGTGCGTGTGTTGTTTGCTCCCATGGCCAAACGGCAAAACACCACCTGTATGTTGAGCTGGCGCCCAAAGCGCGAAAACAATGACATTTTCACAGTCTTCACACCTTGCCAAGATTGGAACGCAGAAACGCGCAAAAAACTGCTTGTACAGACGCCCAAACCTTACAGCATCGGTGTGCGAAGCTCCACGAATATGCGAATAAATCTGCATATTAAATCTAAATCTACTTAATGTAAATCAGTATATCCATATAAAATTGAAATACAAAAGAAATGTGAATCCCACCTAATCTTCCGTATTTAAACATGTTGCAGCCTCAATGCGTCCTTTCTATCTGTGGAACTTTCTTGACACATTACTTCTTCAACATTGTCTTCAAAACTTCTTTGCGTTCAACGCTGGGCTTCACATCACAACTTCTGTCTACCTTTGAACTCTGCTCTACATAAACATAAATTACGCCAACATAAACCTTAGATAGCCTATTAGATAGCCTATTAGATAGCCTATTAGATAGCCTATTAGATAGCCTATTAGATAGCCTATTAGATAGCCTATTAGATAGCTAAAGATGTTTTTCGGTGGCAACCAAGCGCTCGCCTTCTTACGGCGTAAAGGTAATTTCCATCAGGGCCCAACGCCGCTGCCATAGACATCTCGCAGCCACCCAGGGCAGCGACAGCTTCATTGCCGCAATCCGACAGCAGAATTTGTAGGATAATCTTAAGATAATCTTAAGATAATCTTAAGATAATCAAGTTATATCAAGTTCTTAAGATGCAAACGACCCCTTGACAGTAGTACATAGTAGTACTATGCACCCCCACCCTTCTAGCGGCACCAGCAAGCCAGCTCCAAAGGCAAGACAGCACTCTGACAGCAGCAGTCTGAAGAAGCAGCATTGGTGACACCCTGCAATGGCACCTCGCAGCGGCAATGGCAGTTCAGTCCACAGCGTGCGCGCGCCACTCAAACAGCAGCACCCTGAGCAGCACCCTGCAGCGGCACCAACATGCCCGCTCCAAAACGCACAGATCCAACTCATCCTATACTTGAAGCAAGAACCCCAATAGCTTCGCTATCCGGGAAAATGGGCTAAATAGACTAAAAGATCTAAATAGACTCAAAAAAGTGGTTTGGTATACTGCATTTGTACCTTTGCGACTTCATTTTGCTCTTACTTTGTCTTTGGTTTGGCACTGAGGCGCTAAATTCCTCTGTAGCCTGGCAGCTTTTGAGAGAATCCATTTCAGCTCTCTCAGTGGCAGAACGCCTGGGGAGCGCAGCCGCACAGCCGCGCTGCCAGATGAAAATCTGCTCAAGTTTGCTCATGGCCCCGTCGCAAACTGGCAAACAAAACATATCATTCTCACATGCTTACAATATCTTACAATATCTTACAACATCTTACAACATCTTACAACATCTTCCAACATCTTACAATATCTTACAATGGAAACAGCGAGACCCCAGATTTGAATTAGAATTAGAATTGTCTCAACTGAGTGCACGGCTATCGTGCAGGGATGAGGCGCCTTGGTAGCTGTTGGGCAGGAACGCAACGCACAGAAGCTCATCTGGTTTGACGACGACCGAGACAACCTTCCTGTATTTGGGCATGCAAATGTCGGCATCATTGACGTTGGATTCAATATAATGCATCCGAAACAGCAACACATGGTCGAACAAGACAGAATTGAAACAGGTCGTCCCTACATTGATGCATGCTTAAGCGGGAAAGGCTTCCATGGCGAATCATGTTCCTAGAAGATGGGGTTCTGCAACAAGTGGGGGGCTCAGAATGGCAGAATGGTAAATAACTCAAGAGAATGAACACCTTTACAAACGGAAAGAAGCAGAAACTAGTCAGAGGTAGACGGCGGCAGCTTCATGAAATTGTCACTGAGAACTGACAACTTTCTTTGACTCGCAATAGACCAGCAGGCCACTAATTCCGGAAACGAAACTATGGGAAACTGCAAGGCCTGCAAGGCAAAAGATGCAAAAGATGCAAAAGATGCAAAAGATGCAAAAGAATACTTTGTCACTCTGTCGTGGTTAAGTTTCTGGCTTCACGCCCATCAGCCAGCTCTTGTTTGCATCCCAGTCGACGCTGAAGAGCCTTGTCATACACGCGTCAAAAAAGAACATGGTCACATCATGGTCACAAGACCTTGTCGCATGATGTTTATTGGAGTGCTGCACCTTCGGTGTCCAAGAGATATGTCAGAAGCGGCCCCAAAAGGTCAGAAGATGTCAAAAGTGAGTTTCAATGCCTTGCTTGGACACAAAGAATCACCAAGAGCGGAGCAATCCACAACAACTAAAAGAAACGGGGAATTGAAGTCGAATTGTGAAAAAAAGCTATTTGACGTCCCTGTTTCTCTGATCCTGAAGAACCTCGAATCTTTCTGCGACTATGATTATCTGTTTGAGGAACAGACTCCTGTTGCACTTTGCTCACTGTAGCAAAGTCCTGCGCTTCCATTGCCTTTGCTAATTGGAGAACCTGCCAGCATCTGCCAACATCTGCCAACACAGGTTCACAATTTGCACAGAAATAGGGCATCAAGTCCTCCATGATATTTTTGGCATTCAAAAGCGTCCCAGCATGGGTGTAGCGGATAGGTGCTACAATAATCTACAATAGTTGTCCCAAATTGTGTCCCAAATTGAAAGCTTCGGAGCAAAAAGCTGCACCTTTTGAGAGCAAGCGGTCTTCAATTGGCCTTCCCTGCGACAGGGCCAGGCCAGCGGAGAAAACTGATACAACTGATGCTGGTACAGAAACAATACAGAAACAATACAGAAACAATTGGAACAATGGCTGAAACTTGGGAAATGTCGGAGGATGTCGGAGGATGTCGGAGGTACACTGAGGTTCAAACTGAAGCTTCATGTAGAGTTCATCGAGTCTTTTGGAGATGTCCTCTCTCTTCTTGGCATTTCCATCCTGGCACGGGGGAGTTTGGGGAGTTGGGGAGGGCATGGCTGCGGCATGGCTTGTTCCGAACCAATCTTTGGCACGGGCACTCCCACGAGAGAAAATGTCCTTTGCACTTTTGTTCTTCCTTTCACATTTCTTTCACATTTCTTTCACATTTTTTTCACATTTCTTTCACATTACAAGCAAAACAACCAGTGAATCAGGCTTTGCACGACCTGTGACGCGTCCAGAAGCATCGTGAAGACGTTTCTGACCTTGAACAGCTCTGGCCCAAGCCATATCAAGTCATCCCATGTGTCTCATGATGCCTTGTAATGCCTTGTGATGGAACTACCACTGAGTGCTTCAACGTTTCAAACGATAGATCCAATTGCAGCAATGCGCGAACATGGAAAAATGCCAAGCAAAGTGAAAGAACTATTTTATTTTTGTATCTTGAGAAGGTGAAGAAATCATCTTATGTGGATCTAGCAGCTGGCAACCTGTCTGAAAGGGTGCAAATGGCTATGGTTCGCAAGGCGCAAGCAGCTAAGCACCTCATGACTGCCAGCAGCTATGCCAAAACCCGCAGAGCGAAGGTTTTCATTTTTTTTCAAATGCGACACATTTTGAGTCAAGAGAGCTGCCCGAGGCGGATTTGAAGCCCGCAGGGCCGCTCCATTACGAAGGCACGCGCGCGGCGCTTGATATGGTTTGATATAGACTGATTCTGTTTGTTCTCGTGTTTTCTCTGTTGTCAATTTCATCCTGGCAGCAATCCCCTTCCTAACTTGCTCAAAATTCCAGTTTGCCTCCGATTTTTTCCTTCTCATTTCTCATTCGTCATGGTCAGCTGCGTCAGGTGCAACTTGAAATCCGTTTCTTGGCTGTGTGACAGCGATTTTCACATGTTGCCAACTTGGTGCGGCTGGAAAGTTGACAAGTTTAATGCCTTTGCAACCGTTTTTCCACTCCTTTCGCCCCCAGAAGGAACTATGAATTCAGAGCCATCCTGCACGAGCCCCACGAGGCAGTTTCAAACCTTCATTTTTTGCAAGTGAGAATTTGCAAGAGTGTTGTCATTAGTGCCAAGTATCTTGGAGGCAACAACAACAACAACAGCAACAGCAACAGCAACACTGAGAGCAATGGCAGTGGCAATAGAAAGAGCGAAAGCGACAAAGGAACAACAGGTTGGATTTCATGGCAAGGCAACATGTCGCGACAGAGCCCCTCTTGGCCGCAAACGTGCGTCACATCATGTGGTGCCATCGGCTCCCCAATGGTGCTGCTAGCGCTCTTTTCCTGCCAGTTGCCGTCCACCACTCAGGAGGATAATGGAAAATGAACGCGCGTCTAATGCGCCCTCGTCTTTCAATAGACACTGCAAAATTCTTTCCTTCAATAGATATTCGGGCAGTAGAATGGGCAACACACGCAAATGAATCATATAATTATATAAATTATATATATATACACACACACACACGGTTAAATATGTTTTACACGTGCATGTTTGGTAAGAAAACAAACTCTAAGTCATAAATTCCAATGTTGCAGTCTGAAGCCTTTCTGCGTAGGTTTGGATTGCTGTGGAAACCAAAATGGCGCAGGCGATTTGAAAAAATATGTTTCCCTCTGCCCTTTGCCTGAATGGCCATGTTAGCGGCAGCAACAGATTGGTTGGTTGAGCGCTGTTGCCTGTGGCGCATCGATGGAAAACAAGCAATGACCAGACAAAAACCACCGACGCAAGAAATTTCACGAGCACGGCGACTGGCAGTCAGCACACCATGCTGTACCATGGGCTATGCAATGTTGAAGAAAGTGTTGGTTCATCCTTCCTCCTGAAACAGTCTTAAACAATCTTACACAATCTTAAACAGTTTCAAACAATTTGAATCAATCTAAAGCAGTGTGAGAAGTCTCAAACAGTCTGGAGCAGTCTTAAACAGCCTGGAACAATCCTAAACAGTCTTAAACAATCTTAAACAGTCTTAAACTTCTGAAACAATCTCGAACAGTCTTAAACAATCTAAAACAGCCTTCAACAGTGTTGAGCAGGCTGAACCAATCTCAAACATTCCTTCACAATCCGCAACAGTTATAAGCAGTCTGGAACAGTCTTGAACAGTCTGAAGCAGTCATACACAGTCTTAAACAATCCTCAACAGTCCTAAACAGTCTTAAGGCAGTCTCAAGCAGTCTTAAACAGTCCTAAACAATCTTAAGCAGTTTAAAACAGTTTTACACAATCGTTAACAGTCTTAAACAGTCCTAAACAGTCTTAAGCAGTCTTAAGCCGTCCGTCTTCAACAGTCTGAAACAGTCTTACACAGTCTCAAACAATCCTAAACAGTCTGAAACAATCTTAAACAGTTTCAAACACTCTTGAAGAGTTTTAAGCCTGGAGCAGTCCTGGACAGTCCTAAACAGTCCTGAACAGTCCTAAACAGCCTCAATTACACAATCTTACGCAGTTTGAAACAAGTTTAATCAATCTAAAGCAGTGTGAAACAGATTTAAACAGTCTGACGCAGTGTTAAACAGTCTGAAACAATCCTAAACAGTGTTAAAAATCTTACACAGTCTTAAACTTCTTAAACATTTTTAAAAAGTCTTAAACAAACCTAAAGAGTCTTAAACAGTCTGAAACAATCTGAAGCAGCCTTAAAAAGTCTTAAACAATCTCGAACAGGCTTAAGGAGTCTTAAACAGTCCTAAACAGTCTGAAACAATCCTGAACAGTCCTAAACACTCTGAAACAATCTCGAAAAATCATAAACAATCTTAAACAGTCTTAAGCAGCCTTAAACAGTCTTAAACAGTCTCAAACAGTCTTAAGCAGTCTTCAACAGTCTTAAGCAATCTTAAACAATCTAAAACAATCCTGAGCAATCCTAAACAGTCCTTAACAGCTCTGAACAGTCCTAAACAGTCCTAATCAGTCTGAAACAGTCTTAAACAGTCTCGAAACAACTTGACGCAGTCTGAAACAATCTTAAACCGTCTTAAACCGTCTGAAACAATCACAAAAAATCTTTATCAATCCTAATCAGTGTTAAACAGTCTGAAACTATCTGAAACAGTCCGTCTTAAGCCATCCTAGTCAGTCTTAAACAGTCTGAAACAGTCTTAAACAATTGTAATCAGTCTTAAACAACCTTAAACAGTCTTAAACAGTCTGAAACAGTCCTACACAGTCTTAAACAATCGTAATCAATCTAAAACAGTCTGAAACAATCTTGAACAATCTTCAACAGTCTTAAACAGTTTGAAACAGCCCTAAACAGTCAAAGACAATCACTTTCAGTCTTAAACAATCTTAAATAATCTTTAACAGACCTAAACAGTCTTCAACAATCGTAATCAGTCTTAATCAGTCGTAAACTGTTTGAAACAGTCCCAAACAGTCTGAAACAATCGTAATCAGTTTTCAAGAAACTTAAACAGTCTTAAACTGTCTGAAACAGTCCTAACCAGTCTTCAACAGTCGTAATCAGCCTTAAACAGTCTGAAAATCTTGAATAATCTAAAACAGTCTTAAACTGTCTGAAACAGTCCTAATCAGTCTTAAACAGTCTTAAACAATCTTAAACTGTCGGAAACAGTCCTACACAGTCTTAAACAATCATAATCAATTTTAAACAATCTTAAGCACTCTGTAACAGTCCTAAACAGCCTTAAACAACTTGAAACATTCCAAAACAGTCTTACACAATCGTTAAGAGTCTAAAAGAGTCTGAAACAATCTTAAGCAGTCTAAAACAGTCTGAAACAGTCTTACACAGGTCTAAACAATCTGAAACAGTCTTAAAAATTCTTAAGCAGTCTTAAACAGTCCTGGAAACTCTTAAACAATCTTCAACAAGCCTAAACAGTCCGAAACAGTCTTAAGCAGTCTTAAACTTAAACAATCTTAAACAGTCTAAAACTATTTTAACAGACAGTCTTAAGCAGTCTCAAAAGTCTTAAACAGTCTGAAACAGCCTTACAGAGTCGTAAACAGTCCTAAACAATCTGACACAGTCTGAAACAGTCTCAAACCATCAAACAGTCTTGAACAGTCTGAAACAGCGTGAAACAACCCGAAACAGTCTCAAACAATCGTAAACAATCTGAAACAGTCTGAAACAATCTTGAACAATCCTCAACAACCCTAAACAGTGTAAAACAATCATCAAACATCTTAAACGGTCTGAAACAGTCTTCAACAGTTCTAAACAGTCTAACGAATTTTAAGCAGTCTTAAGAACTTTTAAGCAAACGTATGTTTAAATTTATTTAAAACTGTCTAGGCTTGTTTAAGGCCCTCTAAAATTGGTTACACTTGCTAAAAATTGTTTAACACTGCCTAAAACTCTTCGAGACTATTCAAAATTGTTTAAGACTGTTTCAGATTGTTTACGATTGTTTGAGACTGTTTGGGGTTGTTTCACGCTGTTTCAGACTGTTTAATTGTTTCTGTTTCAGACTGTATCAGATTGTTTAGGACTGTTTACGACTCTGTAAGACTGTTTCAGACTGTTTAAGACTTTTGAGACTGCTTAAGACTGTTTAGGTCTGTTAAGGCTGCTTAAGACTGTTTCAGATTGTTGAAAACTGTTTAAAATAGCCTTTTGAGAGCCCACAAGACCCGTTGACGTATGTTCCACAAGCACGCGAAGAAGAAAGTCCAAGCTTTTGGGCCTGGCCGGAGTTGATGCAGCTGCTCCGCTATCCTTTGACCAGGGATGCTTTGGGCACCCCCGACGGAAACCAACCACGTGCCTCACCAACATGGAGGACATGAGAGACTTGGAAGATCAATGCAGCACCAAGCATCGAGGCCCTGCCAAAGGACATCAAGGACCGTTGCCATTTGTCGTCCACTTGGGCGATGTGGGCGCCGGGGTTGAGGGCTGCCATCCAAGAAGCGCTTCACCGACACCTCAAACGGGAAGGTGATGAAACTGTGGGTGAGGAGCCGCATTTGGCCAAGATGACGTCGGAGAAAGCCTGGGAGGCTCATATTCGTCAAGGTCATCGACCATATAGGAGGGACTGATAGGACTTGTGTTTTGGAAATGGGTGCGAGGTCTCCGCATCGGAGGAGCGCTGAGCGTGGACATTGTGGGACCCTTTCCAAAGGTCAGAGATTTGTCCTCTGGGAAGGATGTGGTGAAGTATGTCATGGTGGCCCCGGCTTTAGTCCCGGATTACATCACGAAGACTGTGGGAGAAGATGAAGATCGACCTAAAGAACAACAAGACCAAGCTCAGTCGAAGGACATCGTGATGCCAGGTGAAGAATTGTCAGAAAAGGGGAAACCAAAAATTCTGGAACCCTCGTGGGGGGATGGTCTCGAAGAAGGGGATTGCCCGCTTGGTGGAGAAGATCATCAACTTCCAGAGTCGGGGAGAAGGACAACCGTGAAAAAGAAGAAAAGGAGATCCCGACCCGATGACGGAAGAAGTCAAAAGGTTGGTGGAGAAATGTAAGCAGCTGTTCAATGTACGGCATGTGACACTGGTGGAACTCCTGGGGTCAAGATATGTGAGTGAAATCCTAGTCGCCCTGGGGAAATGCATCGCGAAGTTCAACACGATGGGCATCAAGATCAACCGTCTGCATAGCGATCGAGCAAAAGAGCTGCTGTCAAAGAAAGTTGAAAAATGGTGCTCAGAGCGCCTAGACAGAGCATGACAAAGGGAGATGACCCCCTCAAACTGCCATGTGGAATCAGAGGTCAATCGGTTGAAAAGGCGAACCCGTCTGTATCTTCGCGTGGCAGGAAGCGAGGTGACCGACTGGCCTCAAGCCATGAGGTATTGTGCTGAAGAAAAAATGAGGCAGTTGGAGAAACTGGGCGTCCCCGTGCTGTCAATGCTGCCCTTCAAGGCCAGCGTTCTGGCTCGGTCAAAAAGATGGTTTAAAAAGGGGGCGATTCCGTCTCCATACGCAGAAGGGCGCATACTGTGTCCGAGTCCACTGATGTTCTCGGGCTGGGTAGTCCAGCAGAAAGATGGAAAAGTGGTTCATGCTCGAGAAGTGGTAGTCCCTAGCGGGTCCGCATCAGGTTGGAAATAGAAGACAACCCTGAAAGGCCGCATAGACGGCTTTACTCCAAGACGCCGCCAGAAGGTGTCATGAGATTGCCGCCAACCATTGGGGACGCGCCGCTATAGCACCTCCTGACGAACCACCACCCGAAGATTCGGAACCATATGAACCGAGTGAAATGCTTGAAGCAGGCGAAATGCCTGATGAATTAGACTTGCTTTTTGGAGAAATTGATCGAGAAGATCCGGAAGCTCCTGTGGAAGAGATTGATGACATTATGCCGGAAATCTCAAAAATGAAGACGGGGCCTGCTGAAGAGTCAGCAGGAGGGAGCCCGGTAACCATTTAAAAAGGTGTGAAAAAATCAAAGCTTCAAAAGTTTCTGCACCAGATGGTCCAGACCCGGGGGAGAAACATTTGGAAGGAACAAGAAGTCCGACCTCGGGAGAGTTCATCGTCAGAAACGTCAGATTGACACACCTGCTGAAGGTCAAGGAAGATCAACACTTTGGAGTTGTGGAAGCCATCAAAGAGGAACTGTTTAATGTTCTGGTGGATCCCGCACATGGGTTCGTGCAGGGACAAGCTCTACAACTTCTGCAAGAAAATCGAGAACGTTTGGAAGACGAACCGAAGGTTTGGAAGACGAACTTGAAGCCATAACAACTGCAAAAGTTGAGGAGGAAAGGCGAGTGTGCCAGCTTCGGGTTTGTTCGGCACTAGCTGATGGTAGCGGTGGAGAAGAACAACTTCAAACCGTCACAGTCCCTCTCCACAAGGGTGAGGATGGAAAAGGAGAAGTGGTACGACTCGATGCTCGCCGAGTACAAGTCCTTGACTACAGAAACAAAGGCTATCAGGCCAGTCAAAAGATCCGAGATCGACCCTGAAGCCGAATTAGTGCCGGGGAAATTGGTCCGTGTGATCAAGGCTGGGGGGAGATGCAAATGTTGCGCTGTGATCTGCAGCAACCTAGCATCACTAGAAGCGGATCCCATGCCATCCTCTCTGTTGTATGCGAGCGGGGCGGACGGGGTTCTGATAAGGTGTGCTTTGCGAAAAGCGGCTCATCACCAGTGGGATGTATCCACAACGGACATCAAGACAGCCTTTCTACTAGCCCCTCGGCCGGTGGAAAAAGGTGCAAACGAGAGTACAAGCTAGAACAAACACCGGAGGGAAATTTGTGGAGAATCCTGTGTAAAGGTGGTGACGCTCCAGGAGAAGAAGTACGTCCTGACGGATATCGGCAAGTGGGTATGGTGGTGGTCTATGTGGACTATCTTATGGTTCTTGCTGAACCCCACGCCAAGCATAGCTTCATGAGGAGGCTGAAGGAAAAATGGACTTGCTAAACTCTGGAAGAAGTTGGTCACGAAGCTTGGGTCCGATTCTGTGGGTTCGAGCTCCAATGGAGCGGCCAAGGGGATCATAAGAAGTTGAAGGTGGGACAACAGTCCTACACTAGGGATTTGTTGAATCGACATCAAGTAGAACAACAAGACCGGTTCCGATGACAAAGGCGGATTCTGAACTTCCAGAGGAAGAACAGCCAGCAATCGAAAACATACGACAAGCTCAAAGGGTGGTGGGTGAGTTGTTGTGGTTGTCCTTATAAGGACAAGACCGGATATCAGTTTCGCCGTCAGCCAATTGGGCAGATAGGTGAACAAGCGGCCCGAATGGGTGGTGAAAACCGCGCAACAAGTGTTTGGGTACTTCAAGGGAACCGACACTCACATCTCAGCTATGAAATTTTTTCCCGAGTGATGATCGTGGTCCCGGAGATGATCTACCATTTCACCGGGAGAGCAGCACCGGGAGATGCAGCAGGTTGAAATGTTCTCGGACATTTCATTTGCCCCTGCGGGCGAAAGGTCACTGCAGAGTATCCTAAGTTTTTATGGTGGAGGGTTAGTTCAATGGGAAGCCAGCCGTCAAGCGTTTGTGGTGTTTTGAGCACCGCAGAAGGACAACTGATGTCCTATTTGGAGTCCATGGTCATGGGAGACTCATTGGCGTCTCTCATAGAGGTCGTGGAAGGACGAAAATCGAGCAGAAGATCACCTACGGAGACAACACAGCTGCAATAGCTATCTTGGAGAATCCAGATGGTCCGTGGAGGGCTCGGCACCTACGGTTGCGAGCAACAGCCCTAAGGGAATGGTTAAAGGATGGTAGTTGGATCATCCGTCACCTTCCTGGGGTAAAACTTGCAGCCGATTTTCTGACGAAGATCATCACCGTGAAGCCAAGCTGGGAAAGGTTTTGGAGGTTCTTCAGTCACCAAGGTTCCGGGGTTCAAGTGAGGAGCCAATAATAGGGTCTGGACGTCGTGAAGAACAACATCCGGTGGAAGGACATCATCTAGAAGAACCTGACCAGGAGGCCAGGAGACTTCCTCCTGGGAAAACTGCAGAGACATTGCTTGTCGGTGTGTGTCTGTGGTGGAAAAGGTGGTTGGTTTGAGCGAGAAACATCCAGAATTGGCTGATTTCAGGCATGAAGCCCTGAGCACGGCCATTGGAAAGCTGGTGCAAATATTGGCAGATGCATATCGCATCATTGCGGATGTGGTGAAGGATCGGTTCCATTTGGAATCGGTTTCGCCGTTTTTGGAGAAGAGGAACGTCCCTGGACAAGAAGACCATCTTGAGGAAGAAAAACCGAGGGGTATCCTAAAAGGGGGTTAATGGGTCCACGGGGGGTAACTTAAAACCCAAAAGAGTTTATTTTTTGGGATGAAAATCAACCAATTTTGAGGGTTTTAAGGGTGCAAGAACGGTCATGCTCCACAAGATCATGGTCCTGAGAAAGAAAGAAAGACAACTCCCTAAGATCATCAATGAAACTGAAAGTCACGGCGGACCTGGACAGGTCTAGAATGAAAGGACACCGTGCTGCAGAAGATCACACAAGGTCGGGTCTCCTGAATGATGGGGATTGCGGCGTGGTTTGGATAGTAAAGGAATGTTTTTGGGAACCAAACCCCAAAGAAATTTTGATGGAGAAGTTGGGGAAGAACCTGAGAAAGAAGCGCTTTCCTGGGAGAAGATCAACAGCTGCCGGTGGAAAAGGTCAACCGCGCAGGGATAAGATCTACAGGCCCAGGGAAAAGTACATAGAAGTGCTGCTCCCAAAGAACTTCATTGGTGATGCTTTGGCAGCGGCTGAGAGAAAAGAAAAACTAACCTTTTGCACCTGCCAAGACAGGTTTGTAAAGTGCAAGTCTTTGGATTTTTCCCGAAGCGGTACTCCACGCGAAAACAGGTTGAAGGGGGAACCAACACCAGCCTGGGACCATGGCGCACGAGGGTCTTCGTCCTTCTGGCAGGGGGAAGGACGAGTTCCCGGTGAAAACGTGGCTGCCCTTGAACTTGTTGCTTTTAGTGTTGGGGAACCTGAATTCCTGCAAGCAGGAAGGGGGAGTGCGGATGGGAAGCTAGCACAGAGTACCACTGCCCCCACTAAGGTCTTTCTTAAGTTTTCACAGTCGTTGAGACGTCCTCCGACTGCTGGCTGCAACTTTGGCTCAAGCCATTCAATTGGCTCAAGCGCCAATCAACCGACTGGCTCAAGCGTACCGAGCCCAACTTGGAGTGAAAAGGTGCTACTGCATCTGCCTCTTGGTGGGGTTCTCCGGGAAGGGACTTGGTAGTGTGAAACCCGTGGTCTTAAACTGGCCGAATCAGTTCAAATCAGTCTTAAACAAGTTTAACCAATCTTAAACTGTCTGAAACAGTCCTAAGCAGTCTGAAACAATCGTAGTCAGTCTTAAACAAGCCTAAACAGTCTTAAGCAGTCTGCAACGGTCCTAAACAGCATTAAACAACCATTAACATAGACCCGGGCAAGCCGGCGGCGGAAGTTTCCCAAACATAAATGACCTATAGTTCAAAGACACCCTGTCCCGACCGTGTCCTTCCCTCGACACTCCACACCTCACACTGCACACT
>Ga0126342_10009217_pt1 | contig 17688 bp, 14 predicted proteins | sample Cyp1metagenome_FD_92528 | JGI IMG/M metagenome (GOLD analysis project Ga0126342, IMG submission 92528) | Coral microbial communities from Lord Howe Island, Old Settlement Bay, Australia - Cyphastrea 1 metagenome | ecosystem: Host-associated > Invertebrates > Cnidaria > Coral ... | reverse complement strand
CGCCACAACGGCGTGCACTTTTTCGACATCTCCACTTCCAAAAGTGGTCCGACGTTGGTGTGTTTTGTACGTTTTGACTTCGAAACGTGCTTCGCGCCACAACGGCGTTCACTTTGTCGAAATCTCAACTTCCAAAAGTGGTCCAAACATAAGGAGGTGTTTTGTACATTTTGACTTGGAAATGTGCTTCGCGCCGCAACGGCGTACAACTTTTTATCTCTCATTTGGCCAGATGGCTCCGCACCCGCCGCTTTAGCGAGCCTACTTTTCGACTCTCCGGAGCCACAAATCATTAGAAAAACGCAGTGTTTCGCGACTTTCTTACTTTTTCGCGCGCCTGCATCTTCTTTCTGCTGACTCTTTCTTCTGACTCTTTCTTCTGACTCTTTCTTCTGACTCTTTCTTCTGACTCTCTCTTCTGACTCTTTCTTCCGACTCTTTCTTCCGACTCTTTCTTCTGACTCTTTCTCTTCTCTTCTCTTCCTCTTCCTCTTCCTCTTCCTCTTCCTCTTCCTCTTCCTCTTCCTCTTCCTCTTCCTCTTCCTCTTCCTCTTCCTCTTCCTCTTCCTCTTTCTCTTTCTCTTTCTCTTTCTCTTTCTCTTTCTCTTTCTCTTCCTCTTTCTCTTTCTCTTCTCTTTTCTTCTCTTCTCTGACTCTTCCCGCCTCTGCTTTTCCATCTGTCCATGTTGTCGGAAGTTTGACTTCTAAACTTCTTTTCGATTATATACGGTTGTAACCATCCAAAGGTGGAAGATGAGTCGGCTTTTGATGCATCGGCTTTTGATGGGATTGAACCACCCCACAAAACTGGTTTGCATCAAACACAGTAGGGATTTCAGATGATTTAACATGATTTAACCAACAAAACGTCGGGGATGACAATGAAGGGGGAATTTAACCAACCACAATCTTCACCGTCTCTGTTTATGGTGACGTATGCACGCCGTAAATTCCTCTAGCTGTAGGGCATACCCTTGGAAACTACAGCAAAAGATGTGGAACCAACCAGAAGCCGAGTGAATTGTGGGACAAATGGTGCAACTATCGAGAACAATGGTGATTTCACTGACTATTCTAGGCCATCCAATTTCAGGCATTGAAACATCGCCAATTTCAAGAGGCAGCATCCACCAATTTCAGGTGGCCTCTCTGCCATTAGTTTCACAGATTCTTGGCGATGGCGTCCGATGTGGGGTGGGAAAATGGTGAATAGACCGGCCTAGATTTCGTGTGCTTTGTAAAAACTGTTGAAAAACGGGTTTCATCCCGTTTTTTGGTTGTCCTCCTTTTCCCGACCCATCCGAACCCACAGTTCTCTTTTTTTCTAATTTAGTCTTGGAAATCGATGGCCCCCAGGAAGCAGAGGCCCGGCTCAGCCCTCAGCAACCGTAGCGCGGCCTCCTCGCGTCCCCTGCGCCCCGTCATCGTAGCGGCGGAGCCGATGGCGGAGACGCCCAAACCTGTGCCCCGCTTGGGGCGGTGGCGGCTGGGGAAAGTTCTGAAATTTTGGACTCACATCTGAAAACCTTCCGGTAATCAAACATAGCAACTGGAAATCCACCATTTATAGATGATTTTCCCAATAAGACCACCATTTTTAGAGGATTTTTCCATTGCCGCGTTTGATTGCAGGAAGTATGCCGTATGCTTAAGCTTGGGGTGAAGTTGTCGTTGTCCACCAGGTACACAGTGAGGAGAGTGATCGCGACCTGAAATCTGGAGAGCCGAGCGTCTCTAAGGTGGACCCGATGTGATTCCCAAATGGATCTCCAATGGGTGATTTAACGACCCAAAAAATCCACCCATTTTTGTTCAAACTAAGGACCTCAAACGTATCTTCACAAGAGTCCGGTGGTGCTTGAGCGTTATTTTCAAGTCTGAATTTGAGTTTGGGAAAGTTCAGCATCACCATACATCACCTGAAACGCTGAGCCAAATTCTGCAGACCGGGCACTTTTTCCAGGCACTAACGTCGTACTCCAGAAAGGAGGTGGACGATCATTTCCAAGAAATCCTGGAAGAGCAAGGAGCCGGCAGCCGAATCTGTCCCCATTTCCCATGGATGGTGTGACCTTGGCCTTGGGTGACCAGGCTTGATGGTTAATGATATTTATTGATGGTTAATAATGGCTACCGATATTTCTATATTGATGGTTAATAATTGTTAATGATGCTTATTTATGTTTATTGATGGTAAATGATGGTTGCCCTATGGTAATGACACACAGTTTGGGTACAATCATCGTTTCAACGAACATCATCGAACTAAACGGGCAATTTATACCCTGGCTAGGTTACATGCCCAGAGGGTATTGGGTATAACGTGACCTGAGATGCTGTAGGTTGATGGGCCGGTGGGATTCTAGAGGATTCAATTTTCGGAACCATACTGATCTGGGTAAATTACAACGACCTCACTGCGACCTCACTGGAATACTGGTTAGTAAGGGGAAGTATCCCAATATGGTTTTATTTCAGGTTAGTGAATTATTGTAATTTACCCAGATACTGATTGATGATGAGCTGTGGAGTTGGGCCAGCCCTTCTTGTGTGAACACATCCGCCGGGAAACAACACATGTCCATGGTGTGGAGTTGACATGGGGGTCGGGGGAAGCGACGAGCCCAAGATATACTTCTATATACTGTACTGGCCAATGCCAGCGAGGGGGAGTTTAATGCTTTAGTCATTTTCCGCCAATGGGGGTACTTAGAAGCCAAAAATGATGTTCCCATCAGAGAGCCATGTGGCTTCAGGCTTTGCTTGAGGATTGTCGGTGTTTGCTAGTCAGAACATCAGATTACAGTTTGATGATTCAACATGATTCAACAAATCCTTGAAATATCAAGATTCAGGGATACGCCAATCCATACCCGCGTGCAACTTGTTATTTGACAATTTGTTGTTCACCTTCCTTGACTCCCGGAATTTATTTCAAGGAACACTTACCCTCAATATAGTCATTCTTTAAAATTTATAGTTGATTTACCTATTTAAAATGGTGGATCTTTCCACTTCGCAAAGTGTTAGTTTAAAACCAGCCGTATCCAGCCGTCAATCCATGGCAGGAGTGGCCGATGTCATGGACGAAGAGGAGGAAACCCCAAAGGTTCCCTTAGTGGAGCGGACGGCCTCTCAGCGCAAGGGGCCCGGGGAAGGCCTTGAAAGCCTTGAAGGCTGTCATCCTTTGGGGTATCCATAGATATCAAATGATATCAACAGCTGTCAACTTTTTGACCCCACCCAAAAAGGATGCTGGAATTTTTATACATTTTTATACTTCTTTTTGAAACAGAACCACGAACGAGACTCGTGCTATGAGGGGTTATTTCAGTTATTTCCCTCTTTCATGGTCGTTTCAGGGTACGAACTTTGGGGGACTCCTTTTTGGTGGCAGTGTTTGGGCTTCAGTTGATGCCGATTCGATTGGGGTGAACTGAAACATAGATGAACAATTAATGAACAGATAATTGCATGAATAGACACAGATGCAACAGTGAGCAACACGAACTCTTGATGAATCCTATCCCACTGTCTCCATCCAATCATAGGCACTTATCACTTATCTGAACTCGCTGCTGTCAGGAATTCGAATCCTTCATCGGCATCATGATAGCCATCAACGCCGTTCTGATGGGTTTCGAAGTGGATTTGGCACAGACAGGTGCAGCGAATTGCCCAGACGTCATGAACTGTTCAAGTTTGATTGGTAAGAGGAGAGGGCTCAATTAACGCCCCTTCACAACCCGTAGGCACATGATGTTAAATGGATACAACCAATAGTAAGTATAAATGCCAATCAATGGATCGGATCCAAGTTATAATCAATGGCTTGTTTAAATAAATACATAAAATAAGTAAATAAATAAATATACAGAAATGTAAACGATAATAAATAGATACATGATAAGTGATTCTAAATTGTATGCCAGACTGATCCCGCTTTCCAGACAGACTTTAACTAACGTTTCAGGTGATGTGGGATGGATCGTGGTGGAGAATTTCTTCTGCATCCTGTGGATCAGCGAAATGGTGCTCAAGATGAAGACGCTGCCATTTGTCCAGCAGTGATCCGCTAAGGGAGGACCGTGGGAAAAATCCAGGGCTGCGTGGAACATACCGTGGATGATATGAATAATATGTGGTACTTGTAAAAGCTAAAGCATCAACTGTCCCCAATATATCCCAATATTAGCATACATGGGTGGCCAAAACCATCCGAAATTGGTAAGTTTATGGCGTTGGGTTTACCACGACATGAATAGTGGAGCTACAGGCCCAGGCAGATGGTGGTATGGTGGTCTTGGGGGCCCATTGTGAATGTATCAAGTGGGGGGTGTTTTAGAGCCACAATGCCCTCAAAATCACTGAAACCGGCGGTTGAGGCACAGGCAGTACTTCATGAACGCTTACAATGCCACTTGGCCAAAGCGAGAAGGGCCCAGGGCCCAGAGTTTGATACACATTCTCTCATTGCCCAACATTTCCCAGCAATCCCCAGAGATCTCCTAGTAAAAATGTTGCACGAAGGGGTTGATCCTTTTTAATTCAGATGGCCCCCAGCTCTGCCGAGTTGTTGGACTTCGCGTTGGTTCTGCTGGCCGTGGCTGAAGCCTGGGTTATTCCATTCCTCTTCATCGATGGGGTCAGCGGCCTGGCCGTCATACGCATGGCGCCTTGGATGTCGCGGAGTGTGCGACAGGGGGTGTGCGACAGGGTGGGCCAGAGCTGAGTTTTTTTTTTGGAACTTCCAAGAGAGTCTGGAAATGTCCAAAAACTATTAGCTATAGCTTCAATATCTTCACTCTTTAAAAGAAGTGCTTTGGTTTGAGCTGTTGATGAGCGTCCCTTTGTTTTGAGCAATCTCTGAGTACCCTGTGGTTTACTGGACACAGCTCCGCATATCTCTGGTTTAGCGGGTCAATGATGACTGGCAGATTCAGGTGCGCATTCTGCGCATGTTACGACTTCTACGGCTGATTCGGTTGATGAGACTTGGACATTGTGCAAGGTGCCTTGAGCCCTTGAGCCGGCTCTCTTGGGTTCAGCCAACCTAAGCCGTTGCTTTATGTGGGCTTAGTCCAAAAATCGGGGCCTGATTCCAAATTATTCCCCCTTTTTTGGGGGAGAAATGATGATAAACCATGATAAACCACGAGGGTTGGGGAAGTTGGGTGCCATAAGTGCCATTTGTGGGCAAGGTAGGCTAGTGGCTGGATGCTCCTCCCTGTGCTGGCCACTTTCAACCAGTTTTTTCATACAAAAACCCATTGACGATGTCTCATACTCATAGTCAGTGATTGTGTGAGTCAGACCTTGTTTAGGTGGAGAGCCCTTCTCCCAGAGCCCTCAGGAAACTTTTCAAGAACCTTTGGCTGATCATCGTGGGCTTCAGAGAATCTTTAAGCACGCTGTTTTGGGTCCCTGGGCCCAAGCGAAAGGGATGAGGTTTGGTCGAATCTAGGAAACCCAAGAAGAATCCATAACGGGTTGTAAAACTAAGCCCTGCACGGAAGGTTTGTGGGATTGGGGTTGCCCCGGTAATCCCCGGTATTTTTTGCCGAATTATTCAGGGCCATTGACCAAGGACTTGCCGATACTCTCCAAAACTCGATCCCTATGTCATCAGGAAAGTTCAAAAAAAGCAACTGCCACACAATATTTATATATATATATGTTTTATATGGCATTATGGTATAACAAAACCATACATAACCTAAGAAAGCAGACTTTTCCATCCTTTCTTCGATGCTTCGGAGTCACGACAGACAGTCAGCACTCGCTGAGGTGCTGATGCTTCTAACGGTGGTCATCTACGTGCTGCCTGGCTGCAGCCGACTTGTTCCCGAAACCGATGTTGGTCTCATTTTATCCCCCATCCATGCCAATGGGAATATCCCAACAAAATATGGTCTTATATGGTACAGTACCTCCATTTTAGGATCCTGAAAATCCCATTGATCCATGCCAATTACATGATTAATTCCCCTTCAACAATCACATAGATCATAGATGATCATAGATATTTTAGACTATTTTAGATACTGTATTTTAGATGAATATTTATTTATCATTTCCCTTCAACAATCACAGATCATAGACTATACTAGTATCATAGATATTCCTTCTTGGTGGCTTTGATGGGCCATTCACTGCCATTGGAACCGCTAGGTTCGCCATTTTTCTGCGCTACACGCTGAACTGCTTCGGGGCCTTCAGGGAATGGGACGCCTCTTTGGCGAAGAAGCAAGTAGGATGATCGTCAGTCCCATCATTTCGGAGACGACACTGTATCTATATCATTCTATATCTCTATATATATATATCTATGTATATATATATATCTATATATATATATATATGATACCACTTTATGTATTTATATCATTTTATGTCTGTAGTAAATAAAGCATAGATACCCAAAAAAGCACCTGACAAGTTGAACTCGAGCATTTCTCGACGAGTTGGTTGGTCCAAGATTTCTTGACCTGCAAAGTCACGTTCGAAGAACATGCTTGGGATTGTTAGGGTAAATTGAGGACCTTTGAATTTTTGAATCCTTTGGTTGAAAGCCAACTGATGACTTCTTTGAGGTGTTCCCCTTACTGTGACAAACCACTTGGGGTTTCTGATTCCAGGGTTGACACCAGCAACATCCGTGGCTGCCCTAGGATTGTGCGAAGTACTTCGGGAGTATGCCGGCAGCGTCATTTGGCTGCACAAAAAAGCGATGATGTCGACGTAGAAGGCTGCCATCAATATGGCAGGAAAACCAACCCAGAATCGGCCCAGGATGTACACCCTGTTCCAAGTCATCACGTGCCTTGGCATGGAGCCGGCGCAAGATCTACGCCGTAATTGTCTGTGTAAGTCTCTTCCGTGAAAACGCATGTCGCAGAACATTATAGATATCCATGGATATCCCAAAACGATCGAAAACTGATCACTGTGTCTTGTTCCTATTTTTTTCAGGCAAAACAAGAGCTTATGTTTACGTGCAGAGGTGCTGGAAAACACCAACCTGCTGCAGGCAGTACATCCAAGACATCAACTGAAACAAGATGATACAACAGATCCATAGAATTTCCAGGAAATCCGTTCACAAGGCAGAAATATGTCTTCAACAGGGGCAGTGGAGCCAGTTTCATCCTGTCCCTGTCTCAGGTTGGAATCGTGGAGCCAGGCTAGGAGGGATGCCAGGTATGGAAGCTCCATTCAGAGATCTTTGTGATGCAAACATGTGCAAATGTGTGAAACTATGATTAGATGATATTAGATATGTGGGTTTAGAGATCAATATGAGGTCATATTCCTGTTGAACATGGGATGTTTTTTTCCATCGTTATGGTACCAATTTCGTTGAAAAAAAAACGAGAAACGGCTTCGGCCCATCGGCCATCCCAGTGAGTTAACTTAGCTCATTGGAGTTTGTTTGCTGAAAGTTGACAACTGGATCATATACCCTCTGGTAATTTAACATAGCTGTCGAGTCGATTTTCCCATTAAAAATGGTGATGTTCCATAGGCTAGTTTACCAAGAGGGTATTTAGCATTACCTGGCGAATCTCGACTTCCAGGTCTTCGCGCGGCCGATTTTGAAAGTTCAGCCAGCCTTTTTCATCGTCTTCCTGCCGCTTGTGCTGCAGGGCCGGGGCCATGTGGCATCCATTCACCAAAATTCACAGGGCCAACTCCAGGTGTTATTTTTCCGAGTGAGTTTAAAACATGCATTTCCAACAGGATCCAACAGGTATAAATGGTATAAAGATGTGTATCCATTATCCATGTTCTCATTTTCAAAAATGGTCCTCATTTGGTAGTCCCTTTCAGTTCCAATCCCCGACAGCCAAGGCTTTTTCTCTTCTTGACCACCTTTGGCATCTTGAACATCATCGTTGGCGTTGCTTGGCTCCGGTGGACCAGCTTAGAACCCACTGCTTCACCAGGGTGGGGGTTCAAAGATGGGCAAATAACCTGACTAACGAAACATCAACCAAGGACAGAATTGCTTCAATCCACTGGTAAATGATAGCCACAAGGGGGCAAAACTCATCATTTGACCTCCGTATCTACTTTGCCGAAGTGGCTCCACCAGGTCATCGTTGAGAACACCCTGAATGCAGCGAAGCAGAACCAGGAGTTGCAGGCCCCGCAGCCCATGGCCCATTCCGGATTTGGTAATTTGATATGGGAATTACCGATGGCCAGCATTGTAGAGGGTAAATCTATAAATTTCAATTCTGTTTAGAAAAATCGATGGTTAAATTTGTTGAATGCGGTTCATCCCCATTTCTCTTGCGAAAATCATCCAATTTTGGTTGGTTCAATTCGTTCAATTCCACAGGAGCGGCGCTTGCAGCGGCAACTGCGACAGGCGCGATGCGTCGCAGGAACTGGATAATAATGTTTTCGCAAAGCCCAAAAGATAGGTTCAACAGTTTGAAGCCTGGCATTTCTGGGGGAATCACATCCTAGATGTTTTTTTTCTTCCTTATAGTTAGTTATAATATACTATGTGTGGAATATGGGCATATGGGTGCCTATGTTTCTCAAAATTGTGGCCATGCTTTCAACTTGGATGGTCCCTGAGGGTACGATGGATCGGAAATTGGATGTAGTTGGTCAAACAACCAGTGACATATCCACATGCATTGAAATACCCTATAGTATCCTATCCTCTTATTATATATATATTACATACATATACATATACATATACATATGCATATACATATACATATACATATATACATATATATATATATATGTATACATATAAGTAAAAACACTATTTTTTTTCAGCACATCACCAGGAACTTCAGCCGCTTCATCCCGCTTCATCGTGATTCGCCGCAGGAACTGGAAAGCATCCGACGCCTCTTTGAAGAGGCGGACTCAGAGCCTTGGATGCCGACTGGATGCCGACTGCCTTGGCCCTCCGGTCCATGGGTCCCAAAAAGGGGGAGATTCCTTGGTGAGCCATAGAATCTATAGGTACCATAGCTAGGTGCTCAAGTTTTCATTACCAGAGGGTATCACTTTGGGATGATTTCTATAGCTAAGTGTTAAATGATGTTTATAAATGAATTACCAAAGAGGGTATCACTTTGGGATGATTGTTGAAGGGTAGTGTTGAGCACCACTCTTCGAAAGGTTCGAAGGGGTGATGTTAATAAATGAAATATGATGATATGATATGAAATGTAAGGAACCTTGTTTGGCTGAAGCATTTTGAGGCATCCATGTTACGCTGCATGCTGCATGCTGGGCCCTTCAGAGCCACTGAGTTGACTCTGTGTGATCTCACCCGCTTCTACCGCTGGTAGATGGATCCCCAAGCCATTGGTTTATAAACCCATCCAAGTTGTAGCTATCTTCAACGCTCATCAACTTAGTTACTTAGTTCCTTAGTTGCTCAAGATTTCTGAATCATGGGTTGAACATTTGCCTCAATTCCCCTTACCAGGCTTACCAGCTAGCCATTGTTTCAGCCGAGGATGGAAGTGGAACCTTAGAACGCTCAGAGTTTGTGGATATTTTGAGCGACCCCACGGTGCAGCAGACCCTGACGCGTCGCCTGGTCGTTTTTGTGGAAATCTAGGAGCTTGGAGAATTTGGGCCGGCTGGGGACGGGAAGTGGATGATGTATAATACCCTCTGGTAAACTAACATAACTATGGAAAATCATCATTTTTAATGGGAAAATCCACTATATACGGTCATTTTCAATAGCTATGTTAAATTGCCAGAGGGTATGCACATGGAATAATATGCTGGGATGGTAACTGGGAACCTATGGGAACCATTGGGAACACCATGCGATTTTGGAGCACCAGATGTTGAGCTCAGGCATGGAAGTGCCAGTGGAGGATCCAGGGATGTTGTTCGAAATCCTGGACCCCTCAGCCCCTTGGACTCCATGGACTGCTGAAAATTAGGGAACCTGGGCCCTCCCAATCAAAACCATATGGGTATGGATCAATACCTATAAAAATACCATTTTTAGTGGGATGAACATCCATAAATCCCAGCTATTTTGATGTGAACTACAGGGGTACAAGGTTTTGACACACTGCCATATGTTTTTTTTCAATTTCTTTGTTTTTTGGGGAGGGTGTGTGTGTTTTCTCTTGTTTTTTGAGGGGGGTATTGGATCTATATTCATGTTGACAACGTCATGAGGAACTTCGTATTGGAGACATTGGAATAGATGTTTTTTCCCCTACTGCGTGATGAGTAACGTAGATGATGGGTGGAATTGGACAGCTGCTTGGTAGATGACAAAATGGTAGCGATCCCTCAATTTTTTCCCAAGACCAGTCACAACAAAAAGCCTGGGTTGTGAAGAGGTTTCCCCATTTCCAGTGGAAGCCAGGGAACCGACTCCTTGAGTTTTCCAAGCTTTGCACAAGGCACGGTGGATGGAGGGTTTCATCCTCTGCAACCCGTCCCTGAAGGGCCTGGACGTCTTCGGGTTGTAACCTAAAATAGCTTACCCCACTGTGATCCAGTGGTTTATCAGCTGTTTATCAGTTTGTCATGATTGGTTGATTGATTGATTGATTGATTTGTGATTCATTCATTGATTCATTGATTCATTGACTGATTGATTTCCCAGAAAAATCCGAACATTGGGGCACAAAGATCTACAAACGACGCCACTGCCGCAGGCGTCTTGAGAGTGAAAGGTCCTCCCACGCAGCTGGTGCCGAGCTTACTGGCAGGGCGTCCGGGGGATCACCGTTTTGGATCAGCCAAAACGGGACAATGTGCAGGGCCCCAGTAATATAAGTTGGTACAGCCACTTATATATATATTTATAATAATATATATATAACTACAGTTATAAGATGTTATATCAGTTATAAGATGTTATAAGATAAGGGTATATTACCATTAACTGTAGTTATAAGTACAATAAACCCATAGTTATTGGTGTTTTTTTTTAATATCCAACTTAGCTACAAAGTTGGCCCCACTTTGTCTGCGGCCGAATCCGGGGGAAGATCATCATTTTTCCCATCGGCCGAATCCGAAAGGAGGTGAATTCGAAGCCCCAATCGACTCGAGTCGAGTCACCACATCCCATTAGGTCAAAATTCATGGTGAAATCCCTAGTTTTCTTCGTTGAATCGCTGGTGAAATGATGTGATGTTTTTTTTTTTTTGGGCACTTTACGGGAACCCCGTTCCTGAGGACATGAAGACCATGCAGCTGGGAGTGTGGAGCTCGGTTGATCTGGAAAAGGGAAACTGAGGTTTTAACAGTTTTACCCTCTGGTACACTAACATAGCTATTGAAAATTGCCATTTATAGTGGTTTTTCCCATTAAACATGGTTATTTTCCATAGTTAAGTTAGTTTACCAGAGGGTAAAACTTTTTTCCCCCTTCAGGAGTGCCAAATTGTGTGACTCTCATTGAACTTCTGTTTTTATGAAGTATCCTTTCTATTGGCACTTTTGCATTGATATCGTTGATATTATATCGTTTAGAACCAGCAAATTACTTGATGGCCCGACCAGTCTTTGAGACACACTTCAAGAAGCCATGATCTGAGCCCTGCCGGATCCTGCAGGACCAGGTGACCAGCACACTATTCCAAATTAAAGACGGTTAAAGTCATAGGGGACACTATTAAGTCATATTAATAATGTGGTTAAAGATGGTTAGAGTCCCATATGTGAAGCTTAATGGTGTTCATTGAAGGACACACTATGTGAAGTTTCCCTCGCTTAATTTTCAATCAACAAACTTGAACTGAAGCATGGTGTCCATGTCAAGAAACCAATGGAATCCATGGTGCCAACCCAGGTGGCCAACATTTCGAGACGGGTCAACAAAGTGGAGTGCCTTGCCCATTTTCTTCATCCCAACATGGCGAGCATGGGGACGGGATTTTTTGGATGACCCTCCAGGAAACATCGAAAAAAACGCATCGGAAATCCAGCTGGGTTTTCCCAGGGAGATCTTGGAGCCTCCCCAGGCAATACCTGGACCAGCACTCGGCGATGTTAGAGAGGAATGCTGTAATGCCACTGGGCTGGGCCGCTGGGGTGAGTGCTGTCCCATGACTTATCCGAGCGAAAGCAAGTTCTGTCCCAAGACATGTTCAAACATGTCTTGAAAACATTACTTTTAGGTTGTCCCACTTAAAATGGCACTTGGATGCATTTTTGAACCATAGGCCAAAAAGTGGCCACTTTTGGTGGGATTGGGTTGGTGGTTTAAGTGTTCAGTCCCTCAGCTTCCCCAGCTGCACCCGGATTTCCCAAGCATAGACGTTTCATTTTCAGCTGGTGGCTTAATAGATTGATTGACCACATCAAGTTGAGTTGAATCAGTTTTTAATTGATTCATGATGAATTGCTGACGGCCATTAATTATGGAAGTCGATCAAGTCGATCAGGGGATGTCGCTTTAAAGTACGCTTCCCTCAAACCAACTCCAACCGCCAGTTGACTGGTCATTGTGGCCTCTCAGTTCATCTTTTCCAAAGGGGACATCGCTTGCAATGTACCAGAACGGTGTTCCCTTGAACCCACCCCTCCAAGCCACCAGTTGCCTACTTACATAACCATGACTATCTATCTATCTTATCTATCTATCTATCTACCTACCTATCTACCTATCTACCTATCGACCTATCTACCTATCGACCCATCCACCCACCCACCCACCCACCCACCCATCCATCCATCCATCCATCCATCCATCCATCCATCCATCCATGCAGATCACACAGATAATACAATAACAGCAACAATTATAATTGTTAATGCTAGTAATAACATGTAATAACTAAGTTAACTGCTTGAATCATCTGGAGATCCCCCTAAAACCTGCCCAGCTCCGATCTCCAGGCTGGGGATCCTGATGACCAAGCTGGGCTGCCACGATCAGATGCCTCCGAGCGTCTCGGGGCCTTTCGGCCACCGCAGCCGCCGCGGCTCTCGCGATTCGCGCGGCCCTGGCGGAGGCGCTGGCACGGAGAGCGCACCGGCGACCATGGCCGCTGGGGAAGGGCTGGAGCAGGAGCGACGGGTGGGATGCCATGCATGGGATTGCTGCGGATTTCTCAGGTATTCAGAATATTCATGATTCATGATATTTTAGGATATTGAAGGTTGGAAGATGATAGCATCGTGGGTCCCGATTCTTGCTGGTTGATCAAGAATTTCGCCAGTTTCTCCAAGGAATCCAAAGGTCCCATGGTTCTCCATTCACGGCTGGACACGGTGCAGGATGCCATGGCTGCCATGGAGGTTGAGAGTATGGGCGACGAGGATCCAGGGGAACTGACGCTGGAGAAGACCTTCTCCAATGACAGCCTGGAGATGTCGCCTGGAAAAACCGGGTGGATGAGAGATAGCTATGTCTACATCTGTACACACATAGCACACACACAGATATATATATATATATATACATAAATTATAACTATAATATTGTAATATGAATGGCTGGTTAGCTTTTTGGTTCATCATGGTTTTGATCATTTTTCAGGGGTAGTGCACGGCCAATAGAAATGGGAGGTCTGTGATTTTTGGTGTTGGGAGGAGCAGTCCCCACTCCTAGCATGTGTTTTTTTGTTATTTGTTGACTTCATGGTTGTTGCTTGCACAAACCATGATTTCTAAAGCCATCTCACAGATACCCGCCCCAAAATACACATACATCAAACAAGCTTAAAGATACATTCGAACAACTACCAGCATTTCTTACGATCCCATTTCTGATGCCTCCATTGTGCTGTAACTCGTCCGGTGTTTGCCGAGTCTGCGGGAGAGCGCCGCGGGATTCCACAAGAAACCGTCCATTCAGTCGATCACGATGCCAAGACTCGTCGTCTCCCAGGAGCGGTCTGGGTTTCCCATGGTTTCCCAGCGGGTAATTGGTGGGTGATTGCCATGAAATAACCAATGGACCAATGGTGATTCAGAATGGGTTTGAAATAGGGTGCACGGCCAGGCTCCAGATTTGCCGGGCTCCTGCACCTGAGGCTCGGGGCAATCCTGATTCCAAAGATTTTTTTCAGTCATGTGATGGATTTGAACATATTTGAGAGCCATGTTCCATTTATCTTTAAAAGTTTTTGGAGTCATGTTCTTTTTTGACAGTTTCTGGTAGTTTATGTGCAGTTTCAATAGGTTGCTACCGGCCCCCTCTTGAAGATTTTGGTTGGTTGATATGAGATCGGCGGTGTGGATACGATATGATATGATGAATCCACAAGTTGGCCTGACATCTTTTCCTTTCGAAAAGGCCAGGGGTCTTACGGTTCCATGTCCTGAACTATCATGAACAGTTCAGCCAAGTCCAAAGGTGACCCCCGCAAGAATGACGCTTTATTTTTTGGCTTACCGGCTTACCCGTTAGTAATCGAACGTGGCAATTGAACATCCTATAGCCGGGGGGTAAAATCCATCAAGCCATTGGCTGAACGACCACCCTTGAAGCCTTGGGTCTCCGCGCATGCCACCACAAGGTGCTGCCACCGTGAGGCCCAAGTTCTCAAGGTTTTAGAGGAAATTTCAATGGATTGCTACGGGAAACAGGAAGTGCCTCTAAATCTGTCTGCGGCGAAAAATCAGAATTTTTTCTGACTTTTTCTTTGGGGTGTCGTAGGGCATTTTCAGACACAACCTAATCCCACCCCAATCCCTGACTGAAAGCTTTACAGGACACCCCGGAAAAAAATATGGTTAGTTAAAAGCAAATTTCCTGCAAACTTTCATTAATGAAGCCAATCCATTCATTAAACCCAAGAGATGTCAACATCCAAAGGGATCCAAATTGGAAAATTGGATATGGCTTGTACATGTTTACCATTGCGTTTGCCACATTGGCGAGAGGGAAGGCCATTGCGCCAATACAAACAGCGTTGTTGGTTGGCTACTGTAGGGGGTCATACTGCTGCCTGGCTGATTGTTGCTGTATTTGTTTCACCCATAGCAGGGATGCCTCGTGCCCGACCAGTAAAATGGGACGGGGTAGTTCCTTTTTCCCCAAACAGTGTGTCCGCACTGAGGGGTTCTTACGGAAAGTGTTAAGGCCGACGGTAGATCCGGGTACGCTCTTTGATCCCGTTTTTTCATGTTTTTTCCCCTTAGCATAAAATGGCTCTTGGAAGATGTCCATGTGCATTTTGACTGCGCAGGCTCGCACAAAGTCCGCCGCGTGATGTTGGGACGCGACATTTTTCGTGTAAATTCTGGCATAAAATGGTTATTGTGAGATGTCCATGTCTATTTTGACTGCGCAGGCTCCAGTTTGTGTGGTGCGATTTTGGGGCACGGCATTTCTCCTGTAAATTCTTGCATAGAATGGCTCTTGTGACGTGTCCATGCGAATTTCGATTGCGCAGGCTCACGCAAAATCTGCGGCAGGGCTTTCAAGCTCTGGGCCCGCGGCATTTTCCTTCTAAGTTCTGGCATAAACCTCTTGTGGAGATCCTGCTAAATCCCCTTCTAAGAGGTCCTTGCATGATCCCGTGCACGCTCTCAACAGAAGACCTTGTGGAGATCCTCTCTAGGACCTAGGAGGTCCTTGCATGAGGTCTTTGAGGTGCTTGTATGAGGCTCTTGGGAGGTTCTTGTACCAAGATCTTGTTTGGTGAATCCTCCTCAGGAGGTCCTGGCATTAAGACCTTGAAGATCCTCTGGGTTGGTGCTTGTATGAAAGTTTTGGGATGCTCATAGGAAGTTCTTGTATGAAGATTTTGTGAGCTCCTCCAAATAGATCTATATAGAAGGTCCTGCTGCTGCAGTTGCAATCATGTCTAGCCTCCTCTGTTACTGCTCCATAGCTACTGTTGCTTGTTTCTGGTACATCGGCTTCCTACCTCCCCACACCGTTTGGGGTCTCTTGCAGCTGTAATTTTATTTTTAAGGCTTATTCGTTGGTTCTACATCGAAGTCTCGGCAATCCGCAGGTTTGAAGGCACTTGACTAACTGTGGCTCAGGTAGCCAGATTCCCACCAAGGAGGGGTGGTTCCTGGTGACTGGAACCAAATTTTCAAAGGCATGGCCTCCTAAGGAGGTTCTTGGCCACACATGACATAGCTGACCTTGCAGACCGATGCCAGCAGAGCGGTTTTGCCAGCCAAAAGAGGTAGAACCCAGAGATGATGGCCCTTTTTTTCTTGGGGTGTCTCAAGGGAAAAAAAGAGCCGGCTGAATCTGGTAATAAAGAGATCCACCTCAAAAACTCCAGCTCAGATGAACTCGCTACCACCTCTGGTATCTTCTGGTAATTTTGTGGTTGCTGACCCAAAAACGTCACCCAACGCATGTCAACATCCAAGCGCTTTGTGCCCATCTCCGTATCGGTGGACCTTTGTTTTTCACAGATGATTGAGTCTTGAAGCTGGTGCCTCAGCAAGGTTGGCCAGATATAGGCACATTGTTGACAATGCCCGCTGTACTGGACTTGGACGCTGCTCAAGAAGAAACAACTGAAGACAGTTCCTCCGCCCACAGAAACCCGTTGCCGATCCCAAAATGGCTGGGTAAACCAACCCGGTGCATGATTTATGAAGAGTTCGTTATTTTTTAAATATACCATCTCAAAATGAATGAGTGACGTTTGGCTTGGTGGCTATGACATGACATCTAACACTTTTGAAGGGATTGTTTAGCAGAGTCTATATAAAATCAGCTGGTCATGTTTGGCAGCGCTGGGACTTGTCAACATCATCGTCTCACAGAGGTCGGCTGCATAAGGCGTCGATCGGCGACGGATTCCGCAGGTGAGTTCCACTTGGAAAGATTTGGTTTTGCATAGCATTCAACAGGCGCCCTTGATGAGTGATGCTCTTGGACGCTCCCCTGAAGAAACACATTGTATGAAAGAGAGGCTGTAACCATCCGACCCTCCACTTGAATCGCTTTAATTGGTATGCTTTAGTCACATCAAAAAACACAACTAGATGGCTACGTCATGTTATGATCAAATATTACAGCATATTACAGCTTCCCAAATCCAAGAAGTATCCTCGCAAAGACGGTCTGTTCCTACATGTTTTACATAGCCTTGTTTACTAATCAGTTCCTAACCTTTATACCCCCATGTTTTGATTGGTTGATCTACAGTACTGTTGTTGATGCCAAATTTCTGGCATTTTTGCGACTTGTATCAGTGATATCCCCATTTTTGGTCAGCTACCACCCTCTAGTAATTTGACAGTTTTCTATTGCACACCACCACTTTCCCACTTTCAATATGTAAATCATCCAACTAAATGGGCCATGTATTACTATATGCCAGAGCAAAGCGTTAAATTACCAAAGACTGAGGGTATACCAATTTTGGCACCACTAAAAATACTAAAATGGTGGGATGAAAATCACAGCAGGTGCAGCGTAGGAACGCCATCCTCACAGACTTGCTGAACCCGTACCTTGGCGAGCCAAGGAGCTACAGCCGTAGGGCTTGAAATGAACGTATTGTAAGTTGGTTTCGGTATAGCTTCAATAATTGGGGTTGATAACGGTGAATTTGCAATATATATATATGTATTGCAATTGGAGCAATTGGTAGAAGCCCTGCTGACCCTGATGATTGGTGTAGATCGTCTGTATTGAAAAGCCCCTTCCAGAGTGATTCACTGATACTGTTATGTAATCCAGATGGAACCCTCTCTAAAGCTCACACAGCAGGCAGTCTACTTCTTTTGTCGCCAAAACTG
>Ga0126342_10009216_pt1 | contig 17689 bp, 13 predicted proteins | sample Cyp1metagenome_FD_92528 | JGI IMG/M metagenome (GOLD analysis project Ga0126342, IMG submission 92528) | Coral microbial communities from Lord Howe Island, Old Settlement Bay, Australia - Cyphastrea 1 metagenome | ecosystem: Host-associated > Invertebrates > Cnidaria > Coral ... | reverse complement strand
CATCCCTCAGTCTAATATATCGCATCATATCAAAGAGGGTACTTGTTATCTTATTAGTTTTACATTCCCATTTCACCTTAATATGGAATAGTATGGAATATTTATGTTCACACATCCAGTCAGTGTTTTAATATTCCCACAATTTCCCATATATATATGTATATTCCCACTTATAGTTTCATATTCCCATATATTATGTATATATATAATATAATATATATATATATATATATATATTATAGTCCCATATATCGTTATAGTGATATACCCATTGATATCACATGTTCCCATGAGTTCCATCCCCATCAAACTCGCAACTCGCAACGGCGCAACGCTTAAAAAACCGCCCAGGCTGCGAGGAAGCGTAGGACCCACCGCTCGGTCAAACTATGGGGGTTTAACCTCCAGGCAACATAGCTATGGTATTATATATGGAAATGATATGTTTTTTTTTTAATGGAAACAAATTTTAACTACATATGGGATGTTTTTTTTATTTTATTTTATTGGGTTTTCCATATTCTACGTTTCTTTGCTGGAGTTGAAGGAATATATATATATATATATACAAATGGATGGTTTGAATGAATCATGTTCGATCCATACTATAGACATGATGAAATGAGTCACGAACAACGGAGGTGGTGTCGGCTTAACCAATCACAATTGTGGGTTCGAACAGTTTAAACCATGAGCTTGGGATGATTGGACTGCTGTAGCATCAGTGGGTGAGGGATTTACCATCCTCATAAAATCAGGGTGCGAACAGGGGAACAGGGAGAGACATGGAGAGACTGACACAAAATGTATCTGTTACATACTGAGAAAACCTCGGATAGGTAATTTCATGTTTCATCTTTTGCGGATACGTACGACCCAGCCTATTTAATACAGGACATCAAAGGTTGGTCAGTGTGTGTGTGTGCGCAACGTGTATATAATCTATATGCGTATATATATATATATATATGTATATGGTCATATGCAACACAGACTTTACAAACAACCCACGCTGAGATTTCGAGGCCCGGCAGAAGCCTTACTGGAACCCCCACATTCATCCATATTCATGATCAGGGTTTTGAACTGAGTACATCCATATAGTTCAACAACTAATTTCGCTTTTGCTCGGTGTTTCCGGGTGTTTGGCCTCGTTTTGGCTTCTTGTTTGGGTCACCTGTTCAAATGATGTTTGATGAAATTCAAAATATCACCAACAAAGGAAGAACATCATCATCCCCAGTACATGGAGGTATTATTGACGAACATCAGGGTTGTTCCAAAGTCATGTGGATAGATTGTCAGCCAAAAGATCCAAAAGGTTGATGGAATTCGTTCTGTATTATCACTGACCAAATTCCAGTTCTTTATTTGACACCATTTCATTTTGCGGACTAAAAGTTACTGTATTTGTTTAGTTTAGTCGGGGATCAAGAAATCACCAGGAAAATCTGTATGTGGATCGTACCGACTATGATGGAGAGAAATAGATATCCCCATCATTGATTGGTTGATATATAGGTTAATCCCCCCTTCAATCAATATGTAAACGATCACAGACGTAACAAATGGTAGACCAGACCGGGTCCAGAGCTATAATTCCCATTCCCAAAAATTGATTAATTATGATGTAGTCATTATTGGTAATTAACAATGCTCATGGGATTACCAATAATTTTTACATCGTATGTAGTCCCAAATGATGTTCCCACTGGAAAACGTTCCTTTTTTTTGGCGCCTCCCTGTTTCATGCAGGAGAGATGTCCCGAAGCACACAGCAGCTCCATCCCCAGTTTTGTGTGGCCGACCCTTGTCCCAGACGATGAACCGAAGATTTTTCCTGAAAAAACCGACATGTTTTTTTAGCCACATGATGTCACATCAACTTGTTGATTCATATGATTTCACTGTTTGTCAGTTTTTTCCCCTGAGAGATCACTTAAACTTAAGGCAAAGACGACAAAAAGAAAACGACCTAAAGAAGGGATCTATGTTAGGCAAACCCTTCATGTATGTTGGTCAAGTCACGTCAAATCCTTTTTTCTTAACCGTATTATATCCAACGTTTCAAACTGGTGTCTCCAAAACATGGGGACACCGGGATACCCCAAGCTGCGGCAATGGAGGTGGAGAACATGAAAGTTTCCTAGCCATGAGATTTGGATGCCATTGTCCGAGAAACCCTTTGAGGGGTGGCTCACAATTATTTACCACCAAACTAATGAGTGGTTGGTGGTTTCAAACATTTTTTTATTTTCCATGATATATGGGAAAATCCTTCCCATTGACGAACTCATATTTTTTGAAGATGGTTAAAACCACCAACCATATATATATATATTTATATAATTATATAATTATATAATTATATAGAATTATATAATTATATAATTATATATATAATTATATATAATTATATATATAATTATATATAATTATATATAATTATATATAGTTATATAATTATGTATATATATAATTATATAATTATAATATATATATATATATATAATTATTATATATTATATTATATATATTATCATTATTATTATTAGCATTATTGTTATTATCCCATTTCATTCGATTAAACCCATGAAAATCCCATTGAAATCCCATGAAAATCCCAGATATCCACAGCTTGCCAGCTTGTCGAAGGTCTCATCCGCCAGCAGATGTACCGGAATCCCTCTGCAGGCACCATGTTCGGAGTCTATGATACAGTAATTTTAGAGATGGTCTCCCATATTATTGATATATGGTTAATATATGGTTAATATGTGGTCAATATATGGTTAATCTATGGTTAATATAGTTATATAATTAATAATGGTCAATAGTAATAATCTATAGTTATATATGGTTAATAATGATTAACGGTATGAAGTTATGAAGGAGGGTTGAAACAGTGCTTAAGAACATTTTTATCAGACGATTATGTTTTTGTCCACGAAGAACAGCCTAGAGCCTAGATCTTGTATGGAAACAAAAACACTCTGGTGCGGTATAGTACAGCAAAAGCAACAATGTTTTCTTTTCAATGATGGGGAAACGTAAGTGGGCCTAAAATTGAAACCCAGACATGAGTCTTTTGATATCTTTTGATTATCCGGGAGGCTTTCAGTATTGTCAACAGATTAGTAGAAGCCATAGGATCGGGGCTTGGGCAACTCATGAGCGTCAATGTTTTGGATGGTTCACAGTCTACAGAAACCTCCAATTTGGTACCTCAAAAGCCACGGTTTCCCATAGATGTTTTTATTTCCAACCAACCAACCTCTATTTTGGTTGGTAATATGAATCTTCCTACGGTTTTTCTCATTTTTTTCACATTGTTTGACTTTTCAGCTCAGCAAGCCCTTCGCATTTGTCAGGCTCTCGTTGAAGAATCCCCTTATTTTCTCCTCGGTCGCATGGGCGCTGGCCAGCGCAGGTGAGGGCAGTATTTACATGTATTTACCGTGCAGTTCGTTATCACGTGGATATGGAAAATCCATTGAAAATCCATTGTTTTCTTGATCACCAAAATGGGGAAATCAGTAAGGGTTTTCCATGGTTTCCCACAGTATTGGTTTACCCCGGGGAAAAACACAATAAAGACGAGGCAGGACATGCCGATTTGAATCAAGTTCTTTCATTTGTACTGCATCTGTGTGTCGCAATGAACACTCAATGATGTAAATCAATCCTCTCACATGGACACCATAGCATTTGTATGCGTTTGTTTAAATTCTGGATCTGAATCAAATAATCAGATGAAACACATGTCTTTGCTATACAATAATTCTTAGAGCAGAAGTGCCCGAGCATCCTCTTTGGCTGATCTGTGGGGGGTTTTCTAATACTGTGCTTTGGAGTATCATAGACTTAATGGGAACAACGTAATAGTTTAACGTGTTTACACCTGTTTACTATATAGTGAATGATATTAATCTGCTACTGAAAGTCAAAAAGCTCATTTTACACACCATGAGAGTGATACTCCACAATTAACCCAGAGGTAGCGTGATGTAACATGAGTCATTGGTCTTGTTTGGGATGATGGTGTATATACAAACACATAAAGACATCAACATGGCAATATAATGGGAATATAAGCAACAATCATATTCCCATGATATTCCCATTATATTGCCATTATATGGGGATGGGTCAAAACCCTATCCCCCTGGTGAACATCAAAATAGCTGGTAAATGGATGTTCATCCCCCTAAAAATGGTATGTATAGGTATTGATCCATAGCCATATTGCCATTATATTGGGATTTCACCCATAAATAGTCGGAAATCCCCGTTCGGAACTCCCCGGTCATCCCCGCGGGGCCCAAAAAACATCCAAAACCCACGACCGTCGACCGTGGGTCGCCAGGCTACGCCATGTGGCAAGTTCCTGAGGCGTGGCGTGGCCCGTGATCGCTGCAACTTAAAAAAATGGCTCCCTTGATGGTGATGATCATCATGATAAACTGAATCTATCTCAATCTATATTATATTTATTTATATTTTATAGTCTTTCTTAATCTATCTTGATCCATGTTAATCATAATCTATCCATATCTATCCTGATATTTCTTAATCGTAGTCTTAGTTTCAGTATGTTTCAGTCCTATAGGATTATAGGCCTAGTCTTAACAATCATCAAACCTATAGAGATCTTGCGATGTTGACAAATGGGAACTCTGGTGACACTTAGTTCCCACAAGACACGAGTTATGCGCCGAGTTATTGCAAGCAGAACTGTGCCTCCTTCCAGGTGTGGATTGTGCAATGGAATTCTGTTGAATATCTAGATGGACCCCCAGCATCATTCAAAATCACGCATGATTTTGTACGTGGCTTTGCTAAAGAGCAGGGTTTGCAGCCCCAGTAAAGGGTCAAACAACTCCGCGTGTACGTTTTTGAGAACATCGTCGGGATGTTCTTTAATCAGTATAATTTACAGTAATAAATAAATACCACAAACCCCCAAAAAATACTTCAAGTGATGACATCTTCCGTTTTTGATATTTCACATGGCCTTACAGTGGCACAGTGAGAGTGAAGTTCTGCAGGCTCCTTTGACTAGCCCGGAACTTTTACAAGAACAACTTCAGTTGGCGCCTCAGTGACTGGGAAAATCGGGTCAAATCTCATTGCCAAATTTGCCAAGAAATGCCAGGCTTTTTTCCTGGTTTGGGTTTGGGTCCTATATGGGGTAGCCGAAAGATCGGTTCGTTTGCGGCAGAGATGAACGCAAGAGCTGAAAAAACTTGGTTCCCAAGATCTCAACAGGGTGTTATCAATAAAGTACCCTAACATTTCACCTAGAACATCCTAGAACCATATGAATCTAACATGGCTATGAGTCAAAACCCTAGTATCCAAACGGTACCCAAACAATCGCTGGTTTATGGATGTTTATGGATGTTTATTCCCCCAGTCATGTTACCAGTCAAATTCATCGGTAACCTGACGCACTGATGGTCAGGATTCGCATCCGCAACATCCCAGTGCCAACCAGCAGCCCGCGTTACCAGCAGTTCAAGGAGTCTGAAACTCAGCGGGTACCGTGGTGAATGGTATATGAATCTGTGTAAATTATAACGACCTCACTCTTCTCCCTCACTGGAAATCATGGTTAATAATGGAAATCATCCCCAAATGGCCTTAATTCAGAAATATTATAATTTACCCAGCTGACAAAGTATGCTCTTTTCCTTTAACGTGGAGGAACATCGTCTACCTAGCCTGTTTTTGTACCTCCTCAGGTACTAGCCAAGATTACGGTAGCCATCCGCTGTTCGGAGGGGCCAGCGCCCTCGGCGCCCAATCGAATGGTAAAAAGAGATCAAAAGTCAAAACTACCTCTTGAGGCCAAATTTTGAAAAAGTGCTAAAAGAAGCAATGTTTCTTTCAGGATGGTTGGTATCAGCGGGACTTGCCACACTTAGACCCTGTGGGTCTCATGGCGTCACTGCCAAGAGACCAACCCCTATGGATGTTGCTGGCGTCGGAGGACCCATCAAAATCCAGATCTTGGCCCGATTTGGATCAAAGCTCAAAGTTCCATCACCAAGATCTTCCCATTCCTTCCCATTTTCGTTGAGTTGACGCCCATCTTTCGCATTGAGGTACTACATGCGAGAACACGATATCCAGCTTCAAGAGTACAAGGCAGCCTTCGAGACAACTTTCAGGGAAGAAACGCCAACGGCGAGAATGCTTTGAGTTGTTTGGCCGTCTCTAAACCACAATGGTTTGCATGTTATCAGCTTAGCTGCCAATCTTTTGTAGATTTGTTGTAGCTCATATCAATTTGATCTCTTATTTTATCTTTGGTTTTGACTTCACGTTTTCTACATCTTTAATCCCCATCCTGTTGTCACATTTCTTGCTTCAATCCCCATGTTCAATCCATCTTCCCAAAATATCTCCCAAGTGTTTTGTTTCCCAGCAATTTTCCGGAAATTTCCATCATGGGGGTAGCCCCATAGTGACATAGTGGGATGGTGAGTGGAAAAGCCTTCCCAACCATCGTCACAGGTCCTGGCGAAGCAACACAGCGACGCGGCGTCCTTCAACTGGCGCGCCATGCTTCAGGGCTTCGGCGTCGGGAGAACTCAGCTCCAATGGACTCCAATGGGGACCTGAGAATGACCTGAGAATGGAAAAAGCAATGGAAAAACCTCCAAAATCCCATGGTTCATCATGGTTCAGCAATCCTATATAATATTTTCATATTGATTACCATGGATTGGGATTACTCTCAATCATTAGGATTTATAACCTATGGGATAATATTCATTGGGATTTTCTGGATAATCCAATATTGTATGATTTGGTGTAGTTTTAGTCTTCTTTCGCCCACTGAACATATTATATCATACTATGTTTTTTAGTCACAGAAATTCTGAATCAAGTCACGAACAGTGCGGGCCGAAGCGACAACAAAAACGATACAAAGGGGAAGTGAACCAACGAAAAGAGGTGGTTGCACAGCAACATCTTTTAACCACTCAAGTTTGGGATTTAACCAGCAACGAAATTGATCTATCCACCAAAAATATGGATTCAGCGACCAACAATCGATGATCAAGCCTCCTTCAAAAATAGTGTTAAGAGATGTTAAGAGATGTCTTTTGACCATCAAGAAACCACCAACATACTATAGAGTAACCAAGTAGAAAACCATATATATATATATATATATTATATATATATACATTGGCGCTGGATATCTGTGCCTTTTGGGAATATTGGTATAGCATGGTAATAATAGCCATGTATAGCTACAACTAACAAACCCAGGGTGTATGCTGAGAATCAGCCGCCTCACTTCCCAGGTGGGCAGTATGCTGCTCGCCGCCGGGTTGGCAGTCCTTGAGTATCATTGTGGCCCTTCCGGCATGTGTCAGGCAGAGGCATCAGGCATGATATTGCAATGGGAAATCACATTTTCTGATGGGAAAATCACCTGGAAATTAAATAGAATCAGATATAAATAGTGGATAACTTAATGGTGCATTGTTCATTGCCAGGTAGATTGGAGAGTACCGGGATGTAAGACCGCAGGTTAGCTTTAGATAGCTTCCACGGCGTCGCATGGTGTCTTTCTATAGCTTTGGATCGGCGGCTCAACTTCAATGCAGTCTCTTGTTTCTTGCTTGTACCCGTTCGTAGACGTTGGTAAAGAAAAGTCATCATTTTGACTGGATAGAACTTGATAGAACATCTACGAATCGGATCGAAGAGGGGAATTCTGTACTGCACTGTTTGTTTGAGGCATACTGTACCCTTCAGATATCCCGGATACCCTCATTTCATGGGCTTAACCACCCACTATACAAACGGTATCAAAGGCTATGGCAACTCCAAAAACTGAAAAGTGTCAAAAAGTGCCGTATTTGTGGGATTCTATGTTTCTAACTCTTGTTTGGATGATTTTGGATGTTTGGGTTGATATAAATTCAAGTTCAGTATATATTTGGTTGGTGGTTTCAAACATTTTTCATTTTCCATAATATATGGAATAATCATCCCAACTGACGAACTCATATTTTTCAGAGGGGTTAAAACCACCAACCAGTAGTGGTACCCTCTGGTAAACGTTTACATAACTATGGAAAGATCCACCATTTTATAGCTGGGTAAATCCACTATTTCTATGGGCCATCTATACCATAGCTATGTAAAATAACCAGAGGGTATATCCCATTAATATCCAATTGAATCACTATAAAATCCCATCCTTTGGAGATCCGGCCAGGACTGATCTCCTACTGGATGGAGGCCCAGGGAGCCAGTGAAGATAAGTCCAATGACACTATGGTAGATATGACTAAGTCTATATATGATCGTAATATATATATATATGTGATATATGATAATATATATATATATTGTATATATATATATATATTGTATATATATATATACATATATATATATATATCACATATATATATATATGTGTAATTGGGTTCAATATAAACATATATAAACCAACAAACATAACTGGTGGGGCACCAGCATTAACAAGTAAACTGCCTTAGCAGTTTCTGAATTTCGATCGTCAAGGGGACCATCAAGGGATCCGTTTGATTTCTGCATCCTGAGCCCAGAGCCGTGTTCACATCCCTGCTTTCTCCCGTGTTCATCACTTTTCACCAAGATGTTGCCACATTCCATGTTCTCTTACACTTTTACATACTTTTACTATGCAACTGTGTATTTCTCCAATTCCCAGGCTTGGTCATTTGTTTTCCTCATGTTTCCCGCTTAAATCCAATTTTCACCCGGATGTCCCTAGGTGGCCGAGGATTACTGGTCCGACTGCCAGCAACGCGGGGCCCTGCAACGTGCCAAGAGCCTGGAGCAAGCGGATCATCGCAAGGTGGAGCGACTCCTCCAGGAGCGATGCCCCAGTGATCAATTCGTGTGTTCTACTGAGGACTGTTTTTTGGAGCCTACTAAGTATATGATTTATACAATATATATATATATAATTATATATATATATGTATAGTGATCTTTAATTGATATATTGTTGGAACTCACGAATCATACAGTGGGGGTGTTTCGGGATGGCGGGATGGGTTCAGACACCTGGGTGCAGCATCGCAGCGTTTTTTGAGGGGGGTACCCATGGATGATTTTCCAACATAAGATTGGCAATTTAGGGCCTAATAGGGATTTAGGGATTTAGGGAATATGATATATTTGATATGTTTGACATGTTGATGTTCCCCAAGTATTGCTGGTTGAACACACATAATTTACATTCCTTGATCAGTATTCCATCTATGAAACAATCCGCATAACCATATCTATAGTCTATATCCATTGATTATGTTCCCATTTGGTCCCATTATAATGATATAGTTGATATATTTAGCCTATGTAGCCGTTTTTTTGCATCATCCATTCATTATAATATACCCATTATCTATACCCTCTGGTTATTTAACATAGCCATGGAAAATGGCCCATGTATAGATTTTTTCCCATAAATACCTCCATTTATAAGGAATTTTCCATGGCTATGTTAAGTAACCAGATGGCGTAACAATACACCCCCATGTGAACCAGACGTCTGCAGGAGATTGGCGAAGAGGAGGGACCGGGACCAGGCAGGGGATTTATGGAGCTTCGACATGCGCAGCATGTTGACGTATCAATATGCTTATGCATTATTATTATTGTGATTATTATTCTTATTAAATATTATATATTATATATTATTATTATATTATGCCGAGTTGATATATTTTGATATAATAATATAGTATCTCATGTGTATACATGTATATATATATAGGGTATATGATATTATATAATATACACGCATTGTGGTATCATTGTGGCTGAATTTAGTGACATCAAGGAGATGTGCTTTGTATGGGGACTTGCCCTGAAATGTCTTTCTGCCAGTTTGGTGAATGGATTCGATCCAGCAACACCTGTAGTTGTAGATGTATATAATGTGGGTCAACGTTTACATATATGTGGATCAAACAAACCAACTCGAGGATTTGTGAACAAACAAAATACAGATGAACCTAGCTATACTAGCCTCACTGGGAACAATACCGTAAACCCAATACCAAACAACCCTATACAGATCTATAGCCTTATTTTTTGTTTTAATAGGATTCATATACTTGGATTGAAGCGGTTGGAGTGGATTGGAGTGTATGTTTGTGTTTAGCACATTAACATGAACAGTGACAAGGAATTCTTAGCCATACTGGCTATATTGGCTTTCCTTGTTTTCTCCAACTTTTTCTTTTGAGCAGACACATTACGCGCAAACAACGCGCGCACAGTCCACAGATAAAACGATGGCAAGATGCACCTGCAGTTTATTCCGGTGCCATCACTGATGACCTGTCGGTTTTGGCACAGAAATTTGCTGACATTATGATAAAAGGCCAGATTAAGGACTGCCATGAACATCGAACACAAGTCACCTACTTTATGGGAAATGTGAAATAATATATACAGGTTAAACATGTGGATGTTGGTTCCAACATGCTTGAATCTTATTGGAAGTTCCCATGATATGGTGAAATAAGTTTGTGCATATTTTTTGCAGCATGAGACAGTTGATCTCACTTGTTCCTTCTTCATCTACATTTTGACAAGTCCTAAAACTGGTGGAGTAATTTACAAGAATTCATTGAACCCCACGGTTTCGGGGTAGAAACATGTAGAAACCATGGTTTCAACCGTTGTTTTCTCTGTAAATCGCTGATCGCTGCTCCACATGCCATGGCGGCGATGGCCGTCCCCTGCCGCGTCTCCAAAGAGTTTCAAGCGCTGGAAAAATCTGAGCCGCTGCTGCAGGCCACGGAGAGGGATCCGATTTCCCTGGGATTTTGAGTCATGCTCGATCGAAACATATATCCAAATATGGGTATGGATCAATACCTATTAATACCATTTTTAGTGGGATGAACATCCATAAATCCCAGCTATTTTGATGTGAACAGAAGGGGTACTATTGGTTTTGACACACTGCCATATATCTTTATGGATCCAATTCTATGGATCCAAATATATCCCTATGGATCCATATATTTTAGAGCTGATGCTCATCGTCGGCTCCGCCGGATTGCTTGACCCTCGATGTCATCGCAGGGTGGGCTTGAAAGCTATTGAATGAGGACCCGCTGCTTCAGAAATATATTCCTTATGCTTTTTTGAACACGCTCATGGATGTGTAAAAACTTCTGTGTGAAAAAGTTTCGCGTGTAAAAGCTTCTCTGTGTAAAGACTTCTCTGTGTAAAAACTTCTGTGTGGGAAAGCCTCCGTGTGTAAAAGCTCTCTGTGTAAAGACTTCTTTGCGTAAAAAAATCTGTCTGTAAACGCACCTGTGGGTTAAAGCTCTCTGTGTAAAGACTTCTTTGTGCAACACCATCGGTGTGTAACAGCTTCTGTGTGTAAACGCCCTTGTGTGTAAAAGTTCCTGTGTAAAGGCTTCTCCGTGTAAACGCTTCTGTGTGCAAACGCATCTGTGTGTAAAAGCTCTCTGTGTAATCACTTCTCTGTGTAAAAGCTTCTGTGTGTAAAAGCTCCTCTGTGTAAACAGTGTAAACGCGTTTGTGTGCAAAATCTCCTTAGTGTAAAGGCTTCTCTGTGTAAAAGCTTCCGTGCGTAAAAGCTCCTCTGTGTAAAGATTTCTCTCTGTGTAAAAGCTTCTGCGTGTAAAAGCCAGTCTGTATAAAGACTTCTCTGTGTAAAAGCTTCTGTGCCTAAAAGCTTCTGTGTGTAAACGCGTCTGTGTAAAAAGCTCCTCACCAGCAGCATTCATCGTCATATTTTCTTGTGTGCTATCTTCTCATCTCCTGCCCTGCTTTCTTTCGGGCCACACCAAGTATGGATGGGCCCTTGTGGTTGGTTGAGTTGCACGGCTGCATTGATGTGTTGAGCTCCTTGAGTTGCAGCCTCGATGTGGCGAGGAGCGGCATGCTGACTTAGAAGCCGCCAGGGCGAGGATGGGGCACGTGCGTCTGTGCCGTGGTCCTGGCAAAGCAGACGGCGCCCGGAAGCGTTTGAAGCCAAGCTAGTGCCTAACGTTGCTTTCTGACGCCAGGAAAAACTACTCAAAAGGCGCCCGGTAAATGGGCAAAGTACTGCGCAGGGTGGCCTGCGAAGAACGGGATGTTGCCCACCAAAAGGTTGCAAAATCCGCCGGTAAATGGGCAAAATAGTGCGAAGAACGGGATGTTGCCCACCAAAACATTGCAAGATCCGCCGGGAAAGGTGCAGAGGGCGCCTGGGAGCGTTTGAAGCCAAGCTAGTGCCGCAGAGGGCGCCCGGAAGCGCTTGAAGCCAAGCTAGTGCCTAACGTTGCTTTCTGACGCCAAGAAAAACAAGAGGCGCCCGGTAAACGGGTGCAAAAAGCCCTGGAGGAATGCGACGCTGCCACCAAAGGCCCTGGACGAACGAGATGCTGCCACCAAAAGGTTGCAAACACTGCTGGCGCTGCAGAGGCCGCCGGGACACCTTTAAAACCAAACTACATCCTAAGCAAGCAGTTCCAAAACGCTGTCCTCGCACAAAGAAGAACGAAAAGCGCTGCTCCTGACGCGCTCCCCCTGCCAATGGCTGGGGTCGGCGGATATCCCGATGGATCCATATACATATATAATCATATATATATACATGGCATATATATATATATATCCATACATCCCTATGAATGTATATATATATATATATAATTATTTTCCCTATGGATCCATAAATATCCCTATGGATCCATATATATATATATATATGTATCCCTATGGATTATGGATCCATATATATCGAAATACTTTTCCGGGAGATTTGGGCATTTATGGGGCCAAGTACCCATTTGGATCCATAGGGATGATCTATCTGGATAGATAATTGAGGTAGGGAGTTGAGAAGCAAAAAATATAGGATTTAACGAAGTGAACCAGTGTACCTCCACATAGCTACAAACACCAGGGGAAAACATTGTGTTTTTCTGTTTGAGCTACCTCTTTATTCACAATTCTTTTCTAGAACGCTGGACCATTACGAACAAACATAATAGTTCAGACCCGTCGGCACCGATGAAGGAGATGATCTATCTATTGTGATTCGTAAAGACGATGATTTTCTCACTATATATATATATATATCCTGTGCTGCCAGTTGAATAATATGGGTGCCATATGAACACTCCCCAGCAACTTGGATCCCATTGAAGAAGTGATTGAGACCCTCCTGTAAACTAACAGATGTGGAAAACCCAATCAATTTGTAGATCGTTTTTCTACGCAAACCATTCGTTTTGCACATCTATGTTGGTTCATCCTGTCCTAGGGTAACTTGTTGATCTTTCTTCAAACCTGAGACATATCCCAGGATCCTGTGAAGTCATAAGAGTTGGTCGTTGGATGTCATTGGTCGCCAGGAGAATAGCCGGAGATGGGTCATGCTGCCGATCAAATATCCCAAAGTCTATGAGATGTACAAAAAGCACGTGGCCTCCTTCTGGACCGCAGAGGACTGTGGATATCTGTGGATGGTGACACATGGGTGGAAGATGGTGTGAACCACCTGCAATATGGATTTGTCTGAAAATAGGGTATACTAAATAGCAATTTATCATGATAGTCACTGGAATTGGGGGTACCCTGTTTTCAGACAAACCCATAAAAAAAATACAACACGGGTAATTTGCAAGGTGCTTGGCCTTTGCAGAACTGATGGAAAGGTGCATGCCCATGGCCCAAAATTTGTTCGTAAAATAAATGCTATAGCACCCTCGCAGGCTGACATGATCACAGATGGTGGTTTTGTAGGTGGAGCATCCAAACAAAATATTTTTTTCTGGCTTATGAAACATGATCAATCCCATCCCCTCATATTATTAATGAATATATTATAGAATGGGCTGTCGCCCAGGTGCCGCCGAACCCCCTTGTATGTGGGGGTGGGAGTGGATGCGCCGCAGCCATTTCATCTTCCGGACCCCGCCTGGTTGGAAGGCCGGAACTGGGACACTTCATGGGATTTATAGCTGATTTATGATGACTAAGTTGGTGAACATAACTAGGGGAAGTATGGTTTATGGCAGATATAAACCAACTTATAACTAGGGCGCAGCGAAGTTCGTTTACAACTCCAATAACGTTTGGGTTTGAATGGACTAGTTAAGGGGGATTACAAACCAAACTGTGGCGGAGGGCACCACCGTGAACCAACAATGACCATGGTGTATGATTTAGCCTGCCAAAGAAGGTCAGGCAAGGAGTGGGCCTAGTAGAACCAAAAGTGCCACAGGGCAGCTTCGACACCCCTTAAAGATACATGACCAGGCAGCTTGGAAGGCCGGATTGAGGCAAGGAGGCCCTAGCAGGCCAAAAAAGGTGAGGCAAGGGCAGGAAGGAGGGAGGGAGAGAGAGAGAGAGAGAGAGTGAGAGAGAGAGAGAGAGAGAAAGAGAGAAAGAGAGAGAGAGAGAGATATTGGATCTCAGAAATTCCAAACAAATCCAATAGTAAGGCCGTGATTCGCGGGAAGTGCAATGTACATATATGCGATATTTGCGCGGAAGGAGATCGACCTCGCGCACGATATGGCAGACTGGCAGAAGTTGTCGGAGAATGAGCAGCATTTCATCAAGCACGTCCTAGTCTCTTGCCACCCGAAGATTTGATCGTTTTGAACCATTGTGATCTTTGCATATTCAGAGGATGTGAGTTTGACCAAAGGATCTGGTGGGCTATATTATAGAAGTTCTGACTGTTCTTGCTGACTTCCATGTTTAGACGTGCTCCAATGAGATCACTTGCGAAGCGCTAGCCCCGCTATCCCCTGTGGTTGCTGTTCTTTTGATCCCCATGAGCTGGGAAATTCCAACAGGGACGCATTTCAATCTATTCATGGCGTACCCCTATGATGGTTTTACAGGTTTGTTGCTATACTCGTTGGATTGATTTAAGGAAACATCATCGAACATCTATAGGAACCCTGGTGAAAAGCATGGTTAACTGTAGATGTTCAACAAATTCACGGTGACATCCCCATGTTTTCCCGTTTTCCCCACCTGACAGCACAAGTGAGGCCTTCTTCGCAGCATCGGATGGCACCTCGGTGGCCTGAAATATGTGGGGCAGCCTCTAGTCCACTAGTAAGTTGGATTCTGGTTAATACATATTAATATTATATTTTTTTGATATATATTTTTTTTTATTCATGTCAGAAATCCATAAAAATCCTATAGTTACCTTACAGTGTGATTCCCCCAAACGATAGCTAAGTTGGTAAACACAACTCCAATTTCACTTTGGTTTATGGTAGTTGTAGCTAAGTTATAACAAACTAGTTCGTGGTTTCAAAGGAAGCAACTTATAACTGGAGGGCCCCACATTGTAGGTGATAATGTTTAGTTATGAAAATTGCTGGTTGACTTTTGAGATGCATAAGGGCTTTGACCCAGCCGCATTTTGTTGTTCGAAACGGGGGTGTGTAGAGAAATGCCATGGAACCCATTTGATTTTCAGAAATTAAGCTAATACATCATAATACCTTTAGTTTGATATGGGTATTATGTGCTGATGTGATGTGTAACGATGTATTCTAACTTGGTATCTGATCTGAGCTTTATCAGGACCATTTGGTTTTCAGATCTTCCATGGTCCTGATATGTGCCCGGTGACACCAACTTCGATCCCGGTGACACCGTGACGCGGGCCAGGTCACCTGGGTGATCTTTCATCGCTCGTTCGAGTAGATTGTTCTTTTCGGCAAATCATGGGGTAATACCAATATTAAACATATAGTAATTATTGGTACTAACATTGACTGTATTTACAAGGTACTGTTATTTACTGTATATATTATATAATAAAGAACCATAACTGCTAATTACCAACAATTCAACAATGTTCATTGACCATCATCCTTTTTGTTGCCATAAACGACCATTCACGGTACGGGGCCTTTAGGCATCGTCTTGGAGAATTTGGCGACCAACTTTAGTGCAGAGGTGCAAATTCCCGAAGTGATCCTCGGGCCTGACTTGGATGCTGATTTGTCATAGCTTGGTGGACGAATCATGCACCTCCCGTGATGGGTGAAATCTATAGATATTACTTGTTGAATCAAGTCCATGTTAGAGATAGCTGTGATAGATGTTTATCGCTTATCAAGTCTCAGCATTTACAGAATTCAACTCCCGGTGATGGTCCACGGGGATCAGCCACCGCCAGGAGAGCTTTCTATGGATTTCAGATGGCCATGGATTCCTGGTGTGGCACCTGAGATAAGGGATCCACCAATGCTGTGGGTAGTCATTGGGCACATCCAAAATGTAAATGTCATGACCATTGCTCTATATTATAGACTCTATATGGTGTGTTCATTATATATCATTATATGGTATCTTGTTGTTTTGTTTACCCCCCATAGCCAAATTTTGTGTGCGTTTGTGAGAGAGACAAACCCTGTTCCTAAGGGCTGTTCGTTTTTTGATGTTTTTGCGTTCTTTGCGCGATTTGCTCACTCAATGTTCAAAACAGGGGGACTGCCTGAATTGTAACAGTGGCAGTCCAACGAAGAGGCTGTTACAAGTCACTGAAATGGATTCTGGACGCAGAATCCACGTCCCTGTTCTGAAGTGAAGAATCACCATTTTTCAATTTTTCGAAGAACTGACTAACTCGTTTTCTCTTATCATGGCAAGGTGGCCAAGCCAAAAACCACCCATGTCGATCACGGCAGGCCTTCCCGGGAATTTTCCCATTACTCAGAAGAGTTCTAAAACCAACAACGACATGCGGTCTTTCAAGTGGGTGACTGTTTCCATGCACAGATGGATCTAAAATTGAGCTTCCATGCCATGTTTTTCCCCTTTTTTTCACCAGACCTTATACCCGGCGGACCACTGCCTTGTTTGGTCCAACTGCCTTCGGTGTTGAATTTGAGTCACACAACCGCCTGGCCACAAGATTCGCCGAGGTTTCCTAAATCATGGGGGGACCCCTAAATCATCCAGTGATTTTTGGGATGATGTTCTTTTATAAACCAGCCAGCTATTGGGGTACCCCCATTGATGGAACCCCCCATTATTTGTGTCCGCAAATGTTCCAGAAGACATGACTTTGTGTTCCTGGTTGCCAAGAGCTTTGCCATACAGACGCTGATTGAAGAAAGGAATGCCCCAACCTGTGGGTTGCGCAGTTGTAACGCTTATTTAGAAGCCTTTTGCACAAAAACACAATTTCCCTTGCCATCGTTTGAGACGGTGATTCCAACTGCCTCGGTTATTTTCGGTGGGCTGGTGACACCAGTCAAGCCATCATGAGCTGCCAAGGAGAACATTCATTCTGAAACGTACTCCCTGCTGATCGATCGCTACATCCAAGACCCTGTGGAAAAGGATTGCGTCTTCAATGCAGTTGTCACCATGCCAGCAGTGGAAGAGAAAGCCAAATGGGCGGTGCAATGGATGAGTCCCTTGACAAAGTGCAATGGACATGCTAGTTGCACCGGCAGAAATGGGGATTGAGCCAAGAATCATGGATGTTTTTGGGGAAATTGATGAAATTTATGTAGACTTAGAGGCTAACGTATACCAGTAGTACCGCACAAGGCGGTGGCGGAAGTTTCAAAAATAGGAAACCTATAGGAGAGATTGGCTGTTGTGAATCAGGGATGGCAGAGCGAATCCACTGATGGACCGAAAGGTGCTT